>Ga0265780_10001539_pt1 | contig 32410 bp, 31 predicted proteins | sample P1T30metagenome_FD_192432 | JGI IMG/M metagenome (GOLD analysis project Ga0265780, IMG submission 192432) | Plant litter microbial communities from East Loma Ridge, Irvine, California - P1 T30 | ecosystem: Environmental > Terrestrial > Plant litter > Unclassified | place: USA: California... | reverse complement strand
CGACCAGACAGCCGCGCTGGTGGGCAGGCGGCACATCGCCAACATGGTCGACGTCGTCGATATGGTAGTACTGAGGCGGGATCGTGAAGGAATCCCCGCGCGAGGCATCGATGATTGAGTATCTGGGCATGACAGTAAACTTTCGCTAACTAGGCAAACGGCGGCGCGTCAGGCCACAGCGGAAAACGCGCCGAACACATAGGCTAACTGCCCCTGATCGACCCAGACCCGCACCCCGGGTACGGATTCGGCAGCCAGCATGCGGTTCAGGAACGCGCCGCTAATATCCGGCAACATCGTATTGGTCAGGACTGCGTCGATCATTCGCCCACCTGACTCGTTTTCGGTGCAGCGCGCCACCACCAGGTCTACCACCGCCTCGTCGTACACGAACGGGATCTTGTAGCGCGCCTCGACCCGCTTCCTGATGCGCTCAAGCTGGAGCCGAACGATCTGCGCCAGCATTGCGCTGGACAGCGGGTAGTACGGAATCGCCACCAGTCGCCCCAGCAAGGCCGGCGGGAATACGTCCAGCAGCGGTGCGCGCAGAGCGGCCGCCATGTGCTCCGGATCCGGCGCCCGCTCCAGGTCCTCGCAGAGCCGGGAAATCACCTCGGTACCGGCATTGGACGTCAGGATGATCAGGGTGTTCTTGAAGTCGATGAAGCGCCCCTCCCCGTCTTCCATGAAGCCCTTGTCGAACACCTGGAAGAAGATCTCGTGCACGTCCGGGTGCGCTTTCTCGACTTCATCGAGCAGCACCACCGAATACGGCCGGCGGCGCACCGCCTCGGTCAGCACCCCGCCTTCGCCGTAGCCGACGTAGCCTGGTGGCGCGCCTTTCAGGGTCGACACGGTATGCGCCTCCTGGAACTCGCTCATATTGATGGTGATGAGATTCTGCTCGCCCCCATACAGCGCCTCGGCCAGGGCCAGCGCGGTCTCGGTCTTGCCCACGCCCGAGGTGCCGGCCAGCAGGAACACGCCGACCGGCTTGTCGGGATTGTCCAGGCCCGCGCGCGAGGTCTGGACGCGCCGCGCGATCATCTCCATCGCATGGTCTTGCCCGATCACGCGCCGGCCCAGGGTTGCCGCCAGGTCCAGGATCGTCTGCATTTCGTTCCTGGCCATGCGCCCGACCGGGATGCCGGTCCAGTCGCCGACGACCGTGGCCACTGCCTGGTAATCGACGGCCGCCAGGATCAGCGGCGTTTCTCCCTGCAGTGCAGCCAGCTGCGCCTGCACCGCCTGGAGCTGATCCTTCAATGCGGCGCGCTCGCCCTCATCGACTTCTTCGGTGGCGTCGCGCAGCCGCACGCGCAGCGCCAGCAAGGCATCGACCAGCCGCCGTTCGTCGACCCAGCGCGCTTCGAGCGCGCTCAGGCGCGCCTGTTCCACCGCCAATGCCTGCTCTGCTTCATGGGCACGCGCGCCGACCTCGATCCCGATCGCTTCCTCGCGCCCGATGATGCCCAGCTCAACGTCCAGCGCCTCGATGCGCCGGCGGCTATCATCGACTTCGGCCGGGGTGGCATGCAGGCTCACGGCCACCCGCGCGCAGGCGGTATCCAGCAGGCTCACCGATTTGTCGGGCAGCTGGCGCGCCGGGATGTAGCGGTGCGACAGCTTCACGGCCGCCTCGAGCGCTTCATCCAGCACCTGCACCCCGTGGTGCCGCTCCATCGTCGCGACCACGCCGCGCATCATGCGCAGCGCGCGCTCCTCACTCGGCTCGTCGACCTGGATGCTCTGGAAGCGGCGCGTCAGGGCCGGATCCTTCTCGATATGCTTCTTGTACTCGGCGAAGGTGGTGGCGCCAATCGTGCGCAGGGCGCCGCGCGCCAGGGCTGGCTTGAGCAGGTTGGCGGCATCGCCGGTGCCGGCCGCGCCACCGGCGCCGACCAGGGTATGGGTCTCGTCGATGAACAGGATCACCGGCTTGTCGCTGGCCTGGACATCGTCGATGACCGAACGCAGTCTCTGCTCGAACTCGCCCTTCATGCTGGCGCCCGCTGCCAGCAGGCCGACGTCCAGCGCCAGCAGGCGCACCTCCTTCAGGCTCGGCGGCACATCGCCGCGCGCGATGCGCTGGGCGAAGCCCTCGACCACGGCGGTCTTGCCGACCCCGGCCTCGCCAATCATGATCGGGTTGTTCTGGCGCCGCCGCATCAGGATGTCGACCATCTGGCGGATCTCGTCGTCGCGCCCGACGATCGGGTCCAGCGCGCCGCTGCGCGCCTGCTCGGTCAGGTCGGTGGTGAATCGCTTGAGCGCTTCCTGCCTGCCCAGCGCCGCCGGGGCCAGCGCGCCCGCCTCCTCGCCGGGCACGCTCGCCGCAAGAGCGCCATCGGAGACAGTCCCGGATTCCGGCGACGCCGCGAGCAGCGCGGCGAAGCCCTCGGCCAGGTCATCGGCCTTGATGCGCTCGAACTGGCGGCTGGTCGCAAACAGGGCATTGCGCAGGTTCGCGGTCTTGAGCATGCCGAACAGCAGGTGGCCACTGCGCACCTGGGATTGGCCGAACAGCAGCGTGGCATACACCCACGCGCGCTCGACCGCTTCCTCGACCTGCGATGACAGGTCGGTGACCGAGGTGGCGCCGCGCGGCAGGCGGTCCAGCGCCGCCGTCAGGTCGCGCGCCAGTACGGCGGCGTCGACCTCGTAGTGGCGCACGATGCGGTGCAGGTCGCTGTCCTGCAGTTGCAGGATCTGGTGCAGCCAATGCACCATCTCGACATAGGGATTGCCGCGCAGCTTGCAGAACACGGTGCTGCTCTCGATCGCGCTGTAGCACAGGGCGTCGAGTTTTCCAAACAGGGTGGCGCGCTTGATATCGGCCATGATTGCTTCTTTCGTGAGGTCAGCCCGCGTGGGCCTTCGGGTTGATCAAGAGCTGGCGTGCGTCGCGCGTGGCCGGGCCGCTGCCCAGATAGGTGGTCCAGCCAAGCTGGCGGGCGCCGAGCGCCAGGCGCGGCACTTCCTCGCGCTGGAGCACCAGGCGCAGGTCCCAGTCCAGCGCCAGGCCGGCATAGCTGTTCACCCAGTCGACCAGGCGGCGCAGGCTTGCGCCCTTGGGCAGCATGCGGCGGTAGCCGGCATAGTCGAGCGGACCGATGACGAGCCGGAACTTGTGCTGGCGGTCCCATGCGCGCTTGCCAATCACGGTCGACTGGCCCAGGCGGTTGCTGGCATCAAACCCACCCATACGGGTCTGGCCTTCCGGCGGGATCGCCATCCAGTGGCCGACAAATTGCTCGAGTTCGACCGGCGCATCGAAGTAGGCGCGCAGGATCGTCACCAGTCCCGCCGCCGGGCGCCGCCCGTTCGCCAGCAGGCCGGCAAAATGCAGCTTGGCGAAATCACCGATCTCGTCGCGCCCGCGCAGCGCCGGCGTGCCGATGCCGAACAGGCTGCCGACATAATCGGCAAAGCGGTCGCTGTCCGGCCGGTCCAGGCTGGTGGCCGGGTCGGCGCTGGCGCGCGCGCGGTAGAACAGCGACACCATCCGGTGATGGAAGATGTCGAGGAAGCCCACCAGGGTCGTGTCGCGCCCGTTGCGCACGCGCTCGCGGACGTATTCGGTAACGTGCAACGGCAGCGGGCCGTTCGGGCCCAGTAAACCCGTGAAATTGACCGCCACGCGCATACGCCCGCCATCCGCGCCTGGCGTCACCCCGGCCAGCGCGCCCGGTTCGAAGCCGAGCGAGGGATCGTGACCGAAGCGCACCGCATCGTCGCGCGGACGCAGTGAGGCGCCGATGCGGGGCTGGTCAGGATGCGCGTTTTCCAGCAGGCGCAAGGCGTAATAGAAATCCAACCCGGCGCCGCCACGCTCGACCCGGTCGGTGGCCGCTACAGGATCGCGCATGCGCCTCCCTTCGCCGGCCAGCGCATGATCTGGCCGCGGCCGACGGTGCGCACCACGGTTTCGGTAAACGCGTTGATCGACACATACTGGGCGAAGAAGTGACTCAGCACCGCGCCCAGCACGAAGGCGCCGGCGCCTTCGAATGCCGCGTCGTCCATGGTGACGGTGATTTCCAGGCCGCGCCCGAAAGCGATCGGCCCGCCGCCCGGCATGCGCCGGGTGATGGCGCGCGCCGCCACCGAGCGCACGCCGTCGACCTGGCGCTGGCCCGCCACGTCGAGCGGATGGCAGTACAGGGCAAGCAATTCGCGCAGCGCGCGTGCGCCCTGCTCCGGATCGTTGTCGACCAGCGACAGGTAGTTCAGCGACAGCTGGTTGAGCAGGCGCCAGGCGTTGCTTCCGTGCGCGAACGAGGGAAAGGGCTGGCTCGGCCCGGCCAGTACGCGCACCGCCTGCACCGGCCCGCCCTGCTCCAGTAGCAGATCGGTTTTGCCCAGGCCCAGGGGCATCGACAGTGGCAGGTCGCGGTTGGTGCACCACACCACCAGGGCGAGCTGGCGCAGGTCGTGGCGGTAAGGCGCCTCGCGCGCGTCGACCAGCGAAATGAAAGTCTCGCTGCCGATATAGGATGAGCGCGGGCCGCGTTCGCGCTGGCGCGTTGATAACGCGCGCGGTTCGCGCCGCACCTGGAAGAACGCCTGGCCCGGCTGGCCCGCTGGCCCCAGGTCGCGCGCGCCGTACATCGGCTCGAACGCCTGCTCGGCGTGTTCCCCGCTGCCATGGCCGGTGACACTCTCGATCCGGTGCACCTCGAAATCCATCGGGCGCGTGCGGTCTACCAGCACATGGTGTTCGGCGCGCTCCTGGGTCAGGTCGATGCGGTCGGCGCGGCGCCGGAACAGGTTCACGGCAGGCGTGCAGCCGAGCGCGAAATGACTGGCGTCGACCAGCTGCTCCAGGTTCGCATCCCCCTGCGCCAGCAGTACGACGATCTCGATCTCGTGCTCGTCGCATGCGGCGACGGCCGGGGCCAGGCCGGCCAGCTCGACGAACAGGAAGCGCTGGGGAAAGGCGAAGTACTCCTGCAGCAGGCGATAGCCCTGGAAGTTGCGCTGGCCGCTGGGCAGCAGCGCATCTTCTTCGAGCATGCCGCGCGGCTGGATCGCCATCTTCGGCAGGCGCAGGTGGCGTCCCGGGCGGCTGCCCGGCAGCACCAGCACGCCCTCGACGGCGCCCACCAGTTTCTCGTAGATCCGGCCTGGCAAGTCGTCGCCGCCGCGCAGGTGCAGCGCCAGCCGGTCCAGCGCCAGCGCGCTGAACGGCGCGTCGTTGGTGGTGCGCAGGCGCAGGCGCAGGCCGCCGCGCGTGGTCGAAGGCTGGCGCGCATCGACGCCCTCGATGCTGCCGCCATGGGTAAAGAAGCGCGCCTCGACCAGCGCGATCGGCCATAGCGTGAGGTCGTGCGCGGTGCGGTATTCGCAGGCGGTCGCATCAGTCTTGCCCAGCACGCTGCGCAGGGCCGCGCCGCGCGGCACGACATGACCGGCGGCCAGCGCCGGGTTGGACAGGTCAGGCTGGAGCTGCACGATCGCCATCGATGGCGTCGGCGCGAGGAAATGCGGGTACACCAGCTCGGACAGGTGCTGGGTAAAGCGCGGAAATTCGGCGTCGATCTTGAGCTGCACGCGCGCGGCCATGAAGGCAAAACCTTCCAGCAGGCGCTCGACATACGGATCGGCGCATTCGAAGCCTTCCAGTCCCAGGCGGCCGGCGATCTTGGGATAGCGGGCCGCGAACTCGCCGCCCATCTCGCGCACGTGCTGGAGTTCCTGGCTGTAGTAGCGCAACAGGCGTGGATCGGTCATGGGCGTACTGGAGGGCCGACCGCGCCGGCATCGACAAGGTGAAGCTGAGCGAGGTCCAGATCGAGCTCGGTCTTGAGATAGAGGCGCTGGGGATAAGGCTGCGCCCACAGGTCGGCCTGGATCTCGAACACGATCTTGCTGACCGCATCCTGTGCAGCCACCAGCTTGACCGACACCGTGGAACGGATCAGGCGCGGCTCGAAATCCCAGATGGCCTGGCGGATGGCGCGCGCCAGATCAGCCGGGTCCATCGTGGCCATCGACACGCCCGAGATATCGGGCAGCCCATAGTTGAGCACCGAATCGTGCAGGTGCGGCAGATGCGGCAAGCCGCCGGTCGACGCCAGGTTGGTCGTGTTGAGCAGCCAGGCGAGGTCGCGCAGCACGCCCTCACGCAAACCGCGCACCGACAGCACGCGGCGCTCGCGCGGCTCGACCGCGAGCTCGGGCTCGTGGTCGGTGAGGCGGTCCAGCAGCGACGGCTGCAGCCGCTCGCGCGGCGCCAGTTCGGCCATGGTCAGCTGACGTTGCCGTCGTTGCCGGCGATGTCATAGGTGAAGGTCTTGTCGCCCGCCACGGTGCCCTTGACGTCCTGCGGGGTGTAGGCAAAGGCGACCTTGCCGAAGTTGAGCGTGATGTTCTCGGTCAGCCGGTCTTCGCCGCCGCTTCCGCCGGTGGAAATCGAGGTCACCAGCACCTCTTCCATCGTGATCAGGATGTATTTTTTCTGGCCCTCGCCGGCCTTGCGTACCATCAGCACAACCTTGTCCAGGTGAGTACCCTTGGCCAGCGCATTCATCAGGGCATTGGTGGCGCTGTCGATGTATTTGGTGAACGACAGGTCCTGGAAGCTGGCCTTGCCCGAGCCGCCGCCACCGCCCATGTGGGTGGTGCCGGACTGGCTCATGCCCCAGCTCCAGGACAGCACGTCGATGTCGCCGGCCGCGCCCTGGGTCTTGTCGCGCGATTCGCCCTTGATCGCACCCATATTGATGAACATGTCTACTGCCATTGTCTTTCTCCTGATGTGCCGGTGCCGCAGCCCCGGCGGGGTTGAATGTCATTCACCGACGAGGCGGTGCTAGCCCTTGGCCGACGGCAGCCTGGACACCAGCCGCAGCGACACGGTCAGGCCTTCGAGCTGGTAATGCGGGCGCAGGTAGAACTTGGCGCTGTAGTAGCCGGGGTTGTCCTGGACTTCCTCGAGCACCACCTCGGCCGCCGACAGCGGCTTCTTGGCCTTGGTCGCCTCGCTGGAGCTGGCCGGGTCGCCGTCCACGTACTGCATGATCCAGCGCGTCAGCCAGCGCTCCATGTCGTCGCGTTCCTTGAACGAGCCGATCTTGTCGCGCACGATGCACTTGAGGTAGTGGGCGAAGCGGCTGGTGGCGAACATGTAGGGCAGGCGCGCCGCCAGGTTGGCGTTGGCGGTGGCGTCCGGATCATCGTACTGGGCCGGCTTGTGCAGCGACTGGGCGCCGATGAAGGCGGCGAAGTCGCTGTTCTTCTTGTGCACCAGCGGCATGAAGCCGTTCTTGGCCAGTTCGGCCTCGCGCCGGTCGCTGATCGCGATCTCGGTCGGGCAGGTCATGTCGACCCCGCCGTCATCGGTCGGGAAGGTATGCACCGGCAGGTTCTCGACCACGCCGCCCGATTCGATGCCGCGGATCTGCGAGCACCAGCCATAGCGCTTGAACGAGCGGTTGATGTTCACTGCCATCGCGTAGGCCGCATTGGCCCAGGTAAAGTCGGCGGCGCCGGGCGCGCCCGTGGTTTCCTCGAAATGGAACTCGTCGACCGGGTTGGTCTTGGCGCCGTAGGGCGCGCGCGCCAGGAAGCGCGGCATGGCCAGGCCGACATAGCGGGAATCCTCGGATTCGCGGAACGAGCGCCAGGCCGCATGCTCCGGCGTCTGGAACAGTTTGGTCAGGTCGCGCGGATTGGCCAGCTCCTGCCACGAATCCATCAGCATCACGCTCGGGTCGGCGGCGCTGATCAGGGGCGCGTGGGCGGCGGCCGAGACCTGCGCCATCTGCGTGAGCAGTTCGACGTCCGGTGCGCTGTTATCGAAATAGTAGTCGGCCACGAAGGCGCCATACGGTTCGCCGCCGAACTGGCCGTATTCTTCTTCGTACAGCTTCTTGAAGATCGGGCTCTGGTCCCAGGCCACGCCCTTGTACTTGCGCAGCGTCTTGTGCAGTTCGCCCTTCGAGATATTCATCACGCGGATCTTGAGCGTCTCGTCGGATTCGGTATTGTTCACCAGGTAGTGCAGACCGCGCCAGGCGCTTTCGACCGCCTGGAAATCCGGGTTGTGCAGGACGTGGTTGATCTGATCGGTCAGCTTGCGATCGAGTTCGGCGATCAGGCCCTCGATCGTGGCCAGCACGTCGCCGCCGACCACCGTGGCGTCCTCCAGTGCCTGCTGGGCCAGCGTGCGCACGGCGCTTTCGACGGCGTCGCGCGCCACGTCGGTGCGCGGCTTGAATTCCTGCTGCAGCAGCTTGGCGAAGTCGCTCGGCGCCAGCGTGTTTTCAATCGCGAGCGCAGTCCCGTTCTGTTCCTGAATCGTGGTGGCCATCGTTTAACCTTGTGCTGGGGGTTCGGATTGGTCGGCGGCGTCGCCAGCTGCCGGCTTCGGACTCGTGGCCAACGCCCGCATCAGGGCCGGGTTGTCCATCATCTGCGCCAGCAGTTCTTCGGCGCCGGTCTTGCCGTCCATATAGGTCAGCAGATTGGCCAGCTGGCTGCGCGCCTCGAGCATCGTGCGCAGCGCGTCGACATTGCGCGCGATCGCGCCGGGCGTGAAATCGTCCATGCTCTCGAACGTCAGTTCGAGCGCCAGGTTGCCTTCGCCGGTGAGGGTATTGGGCACCGTGGTGAGTACGCGCGGCTTCATCGACTTGAGGCGGTCGTCGAAGTTGTCGACATCGATTTCGAGGAATTTGCGCTCGGCCACCGGTGCCAGCGGCTCGGCCGGTTTGCCCGACAGGTCCGAGAACACGCCCATGACGAACGGCAGTTCCACTTTCTTCTCGGCGCCATAGACTTCGACGTCGTAGTCGATCTGCACGCGCGGCGCGCGATTGCGCCCGATGAATTTCTGACTGCTTTCTTTAGCCACGTTCAACACTCCTGTAAAAATGCGGGATCAGCCCCGGGCGGTGCTAGCTTTCCGGCCGCATGCCAGTGACCTGCGCCAGCTGGCCCAGGCCGTCCGGTGCAAGCTCTTGCATCAACTCGGTAAAATTCATCTCGACCAGGCCCCGTGCGCGCTGCAGCAGCAGCGGCACCGGACTCGATGGTTCATGGCGCGCATACCAGCCGCACAAGCGCTCGAGCGTGCGCACCACATCGTCGCGGCTTGCGATTTCGCCAGCCACGACCGCGCTCGGCGCACCCGGAGCGGCGTTCCCGGCAGCGTCGGACGCCAGGACGTGGGCGCCGGCCGCCAGGTGAGGCAGTAACAGCGTGCGCCCCCGTTGCAGCAGCTCGGCCAGCGGCGCCAGATCGAGCTCCATGCCGGGCGCCAGATGCGCGCCCAGCACCGCTTCGATGGCGTGCACTCCGGCGCTGGCCGCCTCCAGCGCCGCGGCGGTCGCCAGCAGCTGCTCCGGCGGCGCGGCGGCCCATGCCGCGTCGATCGCCGCGCCGTCGGCACCCTCCTGTCCCTGGGCAGCCGCCTCGATGTCGCGCAGGCTGAACACGCCCACGGCGCGCGCTTCGACCAGCGGCGTGTCGCGCAACTGGCGCAGCACGCCGCCCGGCGCCACCAGCACCGCGAGCGTATTCACGCGCAGTGTCGGATCGCCGTCGTCGTCGGCCTCGAGTTGCGGATGCACGTCATGCCACTGCTGTTCCAGCAACGCGGCGGTCAAGGACAGGCCGGCCGCCAGCCCGGGCACGCCATCGAGCTCCAGCAGCGCGCGGGTCAGCCCGATCGCCACCCGCAGGTCGCGCGAGCGCTCCAGCAGGGCCAGTGCGGCGACGCGGACCGCCTTCCAGTCCGGGGCAACGGCGGGCGTGACGGTGCTGCCGTAATGGACTTCGGGCTTGTCGCGCAGCGCTTCTTCGAAGGCCAGGAATTGCGGGTCGTATTCCAGGTTGGCGCCGCATGGCAGCGCGCCGTCGAAAGGTAGGGCCAGGGCCGCGATGGTGTTCAAGGAGGTGTCGTTCATAGCGCTTTTCGGTCAATCGGAGAACAGCAGGCGCGCTGCCGTTCTCGTTACTGAAGCATTTACGCAAGGTCGGCGCGATCGGACGCGGCCCCATCGCTCTTTCTTTCGGCAGGTGGCGCGGCGGCGAAGCGCACCAGCAGCGCCGTAACGTTGTCGCGGCTGGCGTAGCGCCTGGCCAGGTCGAGCAAACCGCCGCAGGCCTCGTGCAAGTCATGCGCTGCCGCCAGCGCCGCCGCCATCTGCGCATGCGGCACCCAGCCGTGCAAGCCGTCGCTGCACAGCAGGTACAGGTCGCCGGCGTGCAGCGCATGGCAGGCGACGTCCGGCGCCACGTCGGGCGCGGGACCGATCGCCTGCAGCAGCAGATTGGTCGGCGGCAGGACGCCGGATGCGCCCGACTCCAGCGCCAATTGATAGGCCGTATGGTCGCGCGTGAGCTGGACCAGTTCGCCATCGCGGTAGCGGTACAGCCGGCTGTCGCCGACGTGGAACGAGGCGATGGCGCCGAGCGCCGGCAGGAACAGCAGCCCGGTCAGCGTGCTGCCCATGCCCTTGCCGTCGGCCTGTCCGCGCGCGCAGTTTTCCTGGAACAGCAGCGTGTTGGCGTGCATGACTGCGCGCCGCAGGCGCACGGTGCTGTTCAGGCGCAGGTCGACCTCGGTCGCATCGGGGTCGGGCGCGGCATCCGGGCCGCCCGCATTGGCCGGATCGGCCAATGCCTCGGCCAGCACGGCCAGCGTGCGGCTGCTGGCCAGCTCGCCGGCCTGGTGGCCGCCCATGCCGTCGGCGACCGCGACCAGGCCCAGCGCGCTGTCGATCAGGAAGCGGTCTTCGTTATGGGCCCGCACCTGCCCTGCCTCGCTCAGGCCGCAGGCGTGCAGGCGCAAGCTCTCTGCTGCAGCGCCCGGTCCGGTGTCGGACCGCGCGGGATGCTGCTGTTCCGGTGTGGGCATGTCGCTCGCCTGGTTCGATGGATGGGAACAGTTACGCCGAGCACGCCCGCCTGGATGCATCGCGATGCAGTCGGCATCGATGGGTTTCACAAGCAATTGACATTTGTCACGGGAAATGAAGCTTGTGTTTTTGTTAGCTCAGATCTATTGAATAAACGAGATCGATAGCAAACCATAAGTAGATACGATTGGTCGCCCGGCGCGCTTTGTTGCACGATCGCTGTATGGACTTCACACTTGACCGACACACTCACCTGGCAGCACTGATCACCAGGTCCGCCGGCGGCGACCGCGTCGCCTTTCGCGAAATGCATGGATTGACCCACGATTACCTGTATCACACCGCCTTGCGGCTGTTGCACCTGCCAAGCCTGGCGGAAGATGCCCTGCAAGAGGCTTACCTGAGCATCTGGCTGCATGCCCGCTCGTTCCGTCCGGGCCAGGGCAGTCCGATGACCTGGCTGATCGCGATCGTCAGGAACCGGGCCCTGAGTATTTTGCGGAGCAATAAGAACGCCATGAACACCGTCACGCTCGACGACGAGCCGGCGCTGCTCGCCGAGATGGAATCAGGCGACGAGCTGGACCCCGGCGCCCAGGTCTATGCCGTCCATGCGCGGGAGCGCCTTGAACAGGCACTGGCGCGGCTGGAACCGGCCCAGCGCCAGAGCATCACGCTCGCCTTTGGGCAGGAATTGACGCACGCGGAAATCGCCCAGCATCTCGGCGTGCCGCTCGGCACGGCCAAGAGCTGGGTACGGCGCGGCCTCGAGCGGCTGCGCCTGTGCCTGGAAGAGCCGACCGGCGCCGGCGCCCCTACCAGGCCGGGCGGCCGACAAGCCGCGCGGGCCGGCGCCGCCGCCAAGGCGACATCCGCCCGCTCAGCAGACGTAGGCCGGTTGCGGCGTCAACGGAGTGTGATCCGACTCGACGACGGCCGCGGCGCATTCGCGTAGCCACTGTACGCCGGGATCGTCCTGGCGTGCCGAATGCCAGGCGCTGCACAGCGTATAGGTCGACAGCGGAAATGCCAGGCTGCTGTACTGCACATCCGGATGCAGGCCCGCGGCCAGGAAGGCCGGCACGGTGCATACCAGGTCGCTGGCCGCGACGATGGCGCCCACGCCGCTGAAGTCGCGCACCGCCATCACCGAATGGCGAGCCTGCCCCAGCCGGTAGAGCTGTTCGTCGATGACGCCGTGCAGCTTGCTGTCGCGCCCCACATTGATATGCTGAAGGGCGCAGTATTCTTCCACGGTCACCGGCCACCGTCCGCGCGGGTGGCCCTTGCGCTGCGCGAGCACGTAGGGCGTCGTGATCAGTTCCTCGCTGTGCAAGCCCGGCGGCAGCAGGCAGGCCGCGCTGAAGCACAGGTCGATCTCGCCTTTTTCGAGCATGCCGGCCAATCTGGTGTCGTCCGGCTCCGCGCTGATGATATGCAGTTGCGGATTGCCGAGCCGCCCGATCTGCGCCGCCAACTGGGGCAGCACCATGGCGGCGGCGGTATTACTGGCCGCGATATGGAAGGTGCGCGCGGCGACTTCCGGCACGAATTCTTCGGTATCGGGGCGGATGGCGGCCGACAGCACCGCCAGCGCCGGCTGCAGGCGGCGATGCAGCTTGAGCGCGAAGGGCGTAGCGACCATGCCGCGCCCGCTTTCGGCGGGCACCAGCAGGGGATCGTCGAACAGGTTGCGCAGGCGCGCCAGCTGGGCCGACAGCGCCGGCTGGCTCAGGTGCAGGCGGGCGGCGGCGCGGGTGACGCTACCCTCTTCGAGCAAGACGTTCAGCGAAATCAGCAGCGGCAGATCGGCCCCGCGCAGCGGAACCGGCATGCGTCGCGATGACAGCAAGGGGGGCTTGATGGGGGAATAGGGAGGGCTCATGGTGGGTGATGACGGCTCGATAGGTGATAGAGGCCCTGATTGACAGGGCCGTCCAGGCACTTACGCGGGACAGCGCAGAATGGATGCACCGGCAAGCGCCAGGCCGCGCCACACAGGGCGACGCCAGCCGCCTGGCGACAAACGGTTACAACTCATCCGCGACGAATCGACATCATCATATCGTGTAAACACAGGCCTTGCAGACCGGTTCACATTTGTGGGTACAGTCTACACACCCGGGGTTTTCAGCAGTGCTCCTTCACGCCAGCGGCAACTCCACCGTGAAGCGCGTCCCCATTCCGGCCCGGGTCTCGAAGCCGATCGTGCCGCCATGCTCCTCGACGATCGCCTTGCTGATCGACAGCCCGAGGCCAGTGCCGTTACGCTGGCGCGTCTCTCCGGCGTCGGCCTGGGCGAAACGCTCGAACACACGGCCCTGGAAGGCGGCCGGAATGCCCGGCCCTTCATCGGTCACCATCACGCGCGCCCAGCCCGGGCGCTGGGCCAGGCCGACGGTGACCGACTTGCCCTTGGGGGTGAACTTGATCGCGTTCGACAGCAGGTTGCTCAGCACCTGCAGCATGCGGTCCGGGTCGGCCTCGGACTTCACGCCATCGGAACCGGGCGGCAGGTCAAGCTTGAGGGTGACGCCACCCTGGCGCGCCTGGCCTTCCATCGTTTCCACCGCCTGGCGCAGCAGGGGCGCGAGCAGCTCGGGCCGGCGCAGGTAATCCATGCGGCCGGCCTCGATCTTCTGGATATCGAGCAGGTCGTTCACCATCCGCATCAGGCGGTCGCAGCTCCCGCTCGCAATGTGAATCAGCTTGGCCACGTCGGCGGGCAGCTCGCCCGCCATGCCCGAGTCGAGCAGCGATAGCGAGGCGTGGATCGAGGTCAGTGGCGTGCGCAGTTCGTGCGAGACGGTCGAGACGAACTCGCTCTTCATGCGGTCGACCTTCTTGCGCTCGGAGATATCGTTGATGAACATGCTGAAGAAGGCGTCCTCGCCCTCGCCTGCCAGCGCCACCGTGGTCTCGGCCACGAACTCGACGCCCTGGCGGTTGACCACGGTGCGCTCCAGGCGCCGGTCGAGCGCGAACTCGCCGTTCTGGCGATAGGCGTGCAGCGCGCGGGTCACGCTGGCGCGGTAGCGCTCGGGCAGGATCATCTCGGCGATCGGCCAGCCGACTGCCTCCTGGCGGGTCCAGCCGAACAGGCGTTCGGCGGCCGGGTTCCAGTCGAGGATCATGCCGCGCAGGTCGATCGCGATGAAGGCGTCCTTGGCCGCGCCGACGATGGTCGCAATGCGCTGCTCGCTGGCGCGCACCGACGAGAGGGCCCGCTCCAGTTCCAGCGTGCGCTGCTCCACCCGCACTTCGAGCGTGTCGTTCAGGGCTTGCATCTCGGCGCGGCGCTGCACCAGCGCCGCCACCAGCGCATTCAGGGCGCCCGACAGCTGGCGCACTTCGGTGTAGCCGCGCCGGCCAGGCACCAGTTCGGTGGTGTCGCCGCTGCGCAGGCGGTCGGCTGACACCGCCAGTTCCTGCAGCGGACGGGTGATGCGGCGCGCCAGCAGCACGCCGGCCAGCGAGAACACCAGCGCCAGCGCGATCCCGCTCCACAGCGCGCGCGAACGCAGCTCGCGCACCGGGCGGTAGGCATCTTCGAGGTCCTGGCGCACCAGCACATGCCAGCCCAGGCCCGGATAGTCGCCAACCGCGCGGGTGGAGGCATAGCCGACCAGGTAGTCGCGCCCGTCGGGCCAGCGCTCGACCGAATAGCCGGTGCGGCCGGCGCGCGCTTCGACCAGGCTGGCCTGCTTGACGGTCTGGTCCGGCAACCCCTCGGGGCCGAGCAGCACCACGCCCTCGGCGCTGACGATCAGGGCCTGGACCCGGTTGCGCACCTGCACCGGAGCAATGATCGAGCGCTCGACGTCGCGCGCCCACTCCCACGACAGGTGGGTGCCCAGCACGCCGGCCGGCTGGCCGTTGGCGTCCATGAACGGAAAGGCGACGTCGACGAAGCGGCGCGGCTCGCCCTCCTGCACCGGCAGCAGCTTGGCCAGCAGCACCGCCTCGTGCACGTCGCCGACGAAGATGCCTTTCAGCGCATTGCTGAACCAGGGCCGCTTGCCCACGTTCTTCCCTTCCAGCAGGCCGCGCGCCTCGGTGAGCACGGTGCCGTCCAGGCCCGCCAGGCCGATCCATTCATAGTAGCCGTAGGTCGACTGCATATCGCCCAGGATGCGGCGCCGTTCGGCATGCGAGATGCCGGGCGCGATCAGGTCGGCGCGGCGCGCCATCAGGCGCACCTCGCGATAGCGTTCGTACATGCCGCGATCGAGTTTGTCGGCGGTCTGCATTGCCATCTCGGCCAGGCCGCTGCCGATGCTGCTCTTGACCTGGGCGGTCGCGGCGCGTTCCACTACCTCGACCAGCAGCAGGGTAAGCACAACTGTTAATAGCGAAAACGCGAGCGCCAGCCAGGCGCCAAGGCCGCGTGGAGCATAACGATGCAGGAAAGGTCGGAAACGCGGCATGAGGCACCTGAGGGAAATGTTAACTAAGCGTACCACGGTGACAAGAGTACTTGGCAATACGAAACTTGGTTGTCCCGTTCAAATGACCGCTATCCAGCAACTCTCTCCTGCGGCAGAGGCCCATGGCCCCAATGGCGAAAAGCGCCGATTCCGCACGGCCATGGCTGATTTCCGGTAAACTTGACGTCTGTAAGCACTCCGCCATTTACTGGAAACACCGTCATGCAAGCCACCGCCGCCGTTCCCGCCCTCGCCCAGCCTTCCCTGCTCGACTACGCCACCTCGTGCGCGCTGCCAACGCCGTGGGCCCAGTTCACCCTGCATGCGTGGGTCGAGCCGGCAACCGGCAAGGAACACCTGGCGATGGCCCTGGGCGACCTGGGCAACGGCGAACCGGTGCTGGCGCGCGTGCACTCCGAGTGCCTGACCGGCGATGTCATGTTCTCGCAGCGCTGCGATTGCGGCGCCCAGCTCGAAGGCGCGCTGCAGCGCATCGCCGAGGAAGGCCGCGGCATATTGCTGTACCTGCGCCAGGAAGGCCGGGGCATCGGCCTGGTCAACAAGATCCGCGCCTACCGCCTGCAGGAGGCCGGCGCCGACACGGTCGAAGCCAACCTGCAGCTGGGCTTCCATGCCGACGCCCGCAACTATGAGCTGTGCCGTCCGATGCTGGAGCAGTTCGGCATCAAGGCGGTGCGTCTGATGACGAACAACCCGCGCAAGATCGATGCCCTCACCCGCCTGGGCATCGAGGTCGCCGAGCGCGTGCCGCTGCTCGTCAATCGCAATGCCTTCAACAACAGCTATCTCAACACCAAGCAGGCCAAGCTGGGCCACATGATGGCGCCGTTGACCGCGGTCGAGCAGGGCGAGCCGGCCGCGGCCGTCGCCCCCGTGTCTGCCTCATAGTCTGCGCTATAGGTTAGGTAGCGCGCGCACGGCGCGTTGATCCGGTGGCAAGATAGCACCTTCACCCTGCCACCAATTGACTGCATGAAACGAGCTGTCCTCGCATTCCTGCTGACCTGCACCGCCATCGGCGCCGCTTTCGAGGCGATGGCGCCGCCCGCTGCTGCGCAGACCCCGGCCCAGAATCTGGCCCAGCCGGCGGCGCGCGCGACCCAGCACACGGCCGGCAGCGGCGCCGCCGCCGGCGCGCCGCAGCTGTCGCTCGACGTCGCTCCGGCCGCCACCCCGACTGCGCCGCTGCCAGGCGAATCCGTGCCTCAGGACGCCCTGCCGGAGCCGTCCTCGGGCGCCCAGGACCTGTACGAATCGGCGCGCGGCGACCTGCTGCAGATCCGCATGCTGCTCAAGAACGGCCGCACCCAGTCCACCGTCGGCTCGGGCTTTTTGGTCGGCACCAGCAACCTGGCCCTGACCAACTACCACGTGGTGTCGCAGATGGCGCTCGACCCCGGCATCTATACCGCCGAATACATCGACACCGACGGTAATACCGGGCCGGTCGAACTGATGGCGGTCGACGTGCTGCACGACCTGGCGGTGGTGCGCATCAACCGCAATGGCAGCGGCTTCTTCAAGGTCCCCGAGCAGCCCGTGAAGCTGCGCCAGGGCCAGCGCCTGTACTCGCTCGGCAACCCGCTCGACCTGGGCTTCGCGATCTCGGAGGGGGCATATAACGGCGTGCTCACGCGCAGCTTCTACGACCGTCTGATCTTTTCCGGCCCGATCAATTCCGGCATGAGCGGCGGCCCCAGCGTCACCGCCAGCGGCACCGTGGCCGGCATCAATGTTGCGCGCCGGACCGACGGCGAATCGGTCAGCTTCCTGGTGCCGGTCAAGCACGCCCAGGAGCTGCTGCGCATGGTGGCCGGGCAGCCGGCTCCGCCGGCCGACTTCAATCCGCAGATCGGCAAGCAGTTGCTGGCGCACCAGGCAGGCATGGTCGACAAGCTGCTCGAAGAGCCGCTCACGCTCAAGGGCATGGGCCAGTACCTGGTGCCGGTGCGCGAGTCGGGCGAGGTGCGCTGCTGGGGCCGTTCGAACGCGCGCGGCGCCGCCTACAGCGTGGATTCGATGAGCTGCGTGATGCAGTCGGCGCTGTTCGTTTCGGACACCCAGCAGACCGGCAATGTGGCCATGACCCACCAGTACATCCGCTCGGGCACCATGGAGCCGCTGCGCTTTGCCACACTGGCAAGCGACAGCTTCCAGGTCGATAACCTGGGCAGCACCGGCGACGCGCGCCTGACCAAGCCGTTCTGCACCGAGCGCTTCGTGCATACCCGCAGCCTGCCGATGCGCGCCGTCACCTGCGTGCGCGCCTACCGCAAGTTCGAGGGGTTGTACAACTTCACGCTGCTGACCGCCAGCACCGATGCCTCGCAATCGAGCCTGCAAAGCCGGCTGGACGTGTCCGGGGTCTCGTACGAAAACGGCATGCGCGTCACCCGCGCCTATCTGGGCGCCTTCGGGCGCAGCGGCCGCCGATGAACGGGCGCATGAGCGGGCTGGCGCAGGGCCCCTGGACCATCGAAACGCTGGCGCGCAATGGCGAGGTGCTGCACCGGCATCGCGTGGCCGCGCTGCCGATCCGTTTCGGGCGCGCCTACGATAATGACTTCATCATCGACGACGACTACGCGGCGCCGCATCACGCCTGCGTCGACCTGGGCCCGGACGGCCGGTTGCTGCTGCGCGACCTCGACACCCGCAACGGCATCGTACACAAGGGCAAGTGCGTCAAGGAGCTCGCGCTCGACGGCGACACCGTGGTCCGCATGGGGCATACGTCGCTGCGCATCCGCGGCGCCAACCACCCGATCGGGCCCGAACTGCGCGACCGCACCATGCACGGCTGGGAAGGCGTACTGCCCGGCGGCGCCGGCCTGGTGCTGTCGCTGCTGGTGGCGCTGCTGGTGGCCTGGCTGACCGACACCAGCAACGATCTGGAACGCTATGCCCAGTATCCGGCGGCGGCGGCCGGCATCGGCCTGGTATGGAGCGGCCTGTGGGCCTTCGGCAACCGCCTGTTCGGGCGCCGTGCGCGCCTCGGGCGCCACCTGTTCATCTTCGGCTGCGCACTCACGGCCCTGGTCGCGCTGCGCCTGCTGGCGAGCGTGCTGGCCTATGCCTGGTCGCTCGAATGGGTCAGCGGCTACGCGTCGCATGCTGCGGTGGCGACGGTGGCAGTGGCGATCTACTTCCACCTGGCGACCGTCACGCCACAGCTGCGGCGCCGCCTGCGCGCCATCTGCGGGGCACTGGCCGTGCTGTCCTCGATCCTGATCCTGGCCGGCAATATGCAGCGCCATGGACGCACCGCCGACGAACTGTATATGCCGGTGCTGCTGCCGCCCGAGCTGCGCGCCAGCCCGGACATGCCGGTGGCGGACTACATCAATGAGGTCGGCGCGATGAAGCAGGAGATCGACGCCGAGCGGCGCGGCGGCAACTGACCGGCTGGCCCGGTCAGGCGCTGCGCGTCAGTCGATGCGCGCCAGCAGCCGGCTCACTGTTTCGGCGGCGATCGGCTTGGTGTAATGATGGTCGATGCCGGCTTCGCGCGAGCGCGCCTGGTCTTCTTCGGAACCCCAGCCGGTGACGGCGACGATGGTCATGCCGCTAAGCTGCGGCATGGCGCGCAGGCGCGTGGCCAGCTCGAAGCCGGTCATGCCCGGCATGCCGATGTCGAGGAAGGCGACGTCGGGGCGAAATTCTTCGGCCAGCGCCAGCGCATCGCGGCCATTGGTCGCGGTGCGGATATCGTGCGCATTCATCTGCAGCAGCAGCGACAGGCTTTCGGCGGCGTCGGTATTGTCGTCCACCACCATGATGCGGAAGGTGCGGCGCGCAGTCGCGCGGCGGTCCTGGCGCGCCGGCTCGTGCTGGCCGGCGGCCGGATGCGCGCCGAGCGGCAGACGCACGGTGAAGGTGCTGCCCTGGCCAGGACCGGGACTGGTGGCGGCGATGCTGCCGCCATGCAGCGCGACCAGCTGGCGCACCAGTGCCAGGCCGATCCCGAGCCCGCCCTGCACCTGCCCGCCCTGGCGGCCGACCTGGTTGAACATCTCGAAGATGGCGTCGCGGTGTTCGTGGGCGATGCCCATGCCGCTGTCGCTCACGGTCACCTGCGCCATGCCGGCTTCCTTGGCCACCTTCAGGCGGATCCGTCCGCCCGGCGGCGTGTACTTGGCGGCGTTGCCGAGCAGGTTGTCGACCACCTGGGCAATGCGGGTCGGGTCGATGTCGAGCAGCAGCGGCTCGTGCCACAACTCGACATCGAGCAGGTGGCGCGCGCCCTGGATCATCGGGCTGCTGGTCTCGACCGCGCCGGTGACCACGCGGTTCAGGTCGGTCAGCTGCTTGCGGATATCGATCTTGCCGCTGGTGACGCGGGCGACGTCGAGCAGGTCGTCGATCAGGTGCGTCATCTGGCGTGTCTGGCGCTCGAGCATTTCTCGCACGCGCTCGATGGTTTCGGGGCTGTCGGCGCGCAGACGCATGATTTCCAGGCCGGTGCGGATCGGCGCCATCGGGTTGCGCAGCTCGTGCGCCAGGACCGCCAGAAATTCGCTGCGGCGCTGGCTGGCGCGTGCTTCGCCCTGGGTGTCGGCTTCGAAGGCAGTGTGGAAGAAGCCCTTGACGGCGCCGTCGGCGTCGCGCAGCGGCGTGCAACTGGTGTCGAACATGCGCTCGCTCTCCGGCAGGCGCAGCGCGCTGTTGCGGTGCCATGGCGTGCCATCGAGCGCGCCGTCGATGGCGGGACCAAGTTCGGCCGACAGGTCGGACCAGACCTCGGCCAGCGGCTGACCCAGCGCGGCCGGGTGCCGTTCGCCGAGCAGGGCCGCATAGGCGTCGTTGTACAGGATCAGCGAGCGCTCGCCCCAGCCGACCATGGCCGGATGGCGGTGATCGAGCATCAGGTCCACGGCCACCCGCAGTTCGGGCGCCCAGGTCGAAGGCGCGCCGAGTCCCGGCGCGGCCCAGCCGTGGTGCGGCAGCAGTGCGCGCATGCCTGCGCCGTTCGATGGATGTTGACCTGATGTATTCATCTCCGGATTGTCGCATGAAGTTTCGACAACACACGGCATATGTAACCTGATTCGTGCGCGGCTATCCGGCGCGGGTCCGGGCGCGCGTGGGGCCAGGCTTTGACAGGCCCCGGAGAATCCACCATCATCGGGCATCTTTCCCCCACCCTTCCTCCATGCCCCCGAGCCGCAGCATGTATTCCGCCAGCATCGTCGCCGGCATTGCCTGGGTCCTGTTCTGGACGCTGATGGCGCTGGTTGCGGTAGAGGACTACCGGCGCGATGGCGGCACCGCCCTGTGGCGTCCAATCCTGTGGGAAACCTCATCCGCCGTCGTGGCAACTGCCCTGTTTGCGCTGCAGCGCCGTTTCAGCGCCCATCACGATGTGCTGGTCGGTATGCCCCGGCGCTGGTTCGGCCAGCAGCTGCGCTGGCTGCCGATGTACTGGTTCGGTTTTACGCCGACCGTGTTCGCGATCCGGCATGCGGTCTATGCGCTGGCCGGCGCCAGCTATGACCATGAGCCGTGGGGCCAGGTATTCGTCTACGAGGCGCTCAAGATCACCCTGTTCTTCGGCCTGTTTACGACCATCGGCTTTGGCCTGCTGTCCTACCGCGAAATGATGAAGGAGCGGGTGCGCGCCGAGCAGGCCGGCGCCCTGCTGCGCGAAGCCCAGCTGGAACGCCTGACGCGCCAGATGCAGCCGCATTTCCTGTTCAACGCCCTGAACACCATCTCGTCGCTGATGCATACCGACGTCGTGCGCGCCGACGCCACCCTGGTGCGGCTGGCCGATGTGCTGCGCGCCGCGCTGGCGCTGGGAGAGAAGCCGCAGGCCAGCCTGCGCGACGAGCTGCGCCTGGCTCAAGGCTATGCGGCGGTGATGGCCGAACGCTTCGAGGAGCGTGTCACGCTGGCGTGGGAGATTGCCCCGGAGGCGCTGGACATCATGCTGCCGGCGATCAGCCTGCAGCCGCTGATCGAGAACGTGTTCAAGCACACGGTGGGAAGGCGGCGCGAGCTGACCGCCATTCGTATCGAAGCCAGGGTCTGCGGGGGCGAGCTGGTGGTGCAGATCGAGGACGATGGCGGCGTGCTGGATGATTCGGGCACGCCCGGCATCACGGTGCGCAACCTGCGTACCCGCCTGGATGCCCTGCACGGCGCACGCGCCAGCCTGGCGCTGGTTGCGCTGGCGCCGGCCGGCGTGCGCGCCGAGATGAGGCTGCCATGCGCATCCTGATCGTCGACGACGAGCGCCCGGCGCGCGAGCGCCTGCGCCGCATGCTGGCGCTGGAGGCCGGCATCGACTGGATCGGCGAAGCAGTCGACGGCATCGAGGCATTGGCGCTGGTGGAACGGGAACGGCCGGAAGCGCTGCTGCTCGATATCGAGATGCCGGAGCTGTCGGGCATCGACCTGGCCGCCTCGCTCCCGGCGCCGGCGCCGGCAATCGTGTTCGTCACCGCCTACGACGACTATGCGCTGCGCGCCTTCGACCTGGAAGCGGCCGACTATCTGCTCAAGCCCTTCGACCAGGCGCGCCTGCACCGCGCGCTCGAGCGCTTGCGGGCGCGCCTGGCAGCGCCCGCGCAGCCAACGCCGCAGCTGGCGGCGCCACCGCGCCAGCTCCTGGTGAGCGAACGGGGTGCGACGCGGGTGGTGCAGGTCGCCGACATCGCCTGGCTCGAGACGGCCGACAACTACGTCGCGCTGCACACGACGGTAGCATCCTCTGCAAGTTGGGCGCCAGCTGCGCCGGGCTGCGCGCCGCTGCTGCGCCAGAGCCTGGGCGCCCTGCTCGACCAGCTCGGCCCCGACTTCGCGCGCTGCCACCGGCGCGCGGCGGTGCGCCTGGCCGCCATCGCGCGCATCGAACCGCTCGACAAGGGCGATTGCCAGTTGGTACTGCACGGCGGCGCGCGGGTGCCGTGCAGCCGGCAATACCGGCAGGCCCTGGTCGCGCTGCTGCACCCGGCTCGCCCCACCTGACACCCGGTTCGCCCCGCGGCGCTGGCGCACGGCCGGCGCCGGCGCGATGCTGGCGCCATCGTCCATCACGGAGTGTGCCATGCCTGCCTCTTCCCCTGTCTCATCCCCTGCTACGCCATTGGCCAGCCGCCTGTACTTTCTGGACTGGGTCCGCATCCTCGCCTTCTTCGTCCTGATCGCCTACCACGTCGGCATGTATTACGTGAGCTGGGGCTGGCACGTGAAAAGCCCGCATGCCGGCAGCGGCCCCGAACCGTTCATGCTGATGTCCAGCCCCTGGCGCCTGACCCTGCTGTTCTTCGTGGCCGGCGCCGCCGCGCACTTCATGCTGCAAAAGTTGCCGCCCGGCCTGTTCGCGCGGCGGCGCAGCCTGCGCCTGCTGGTGCCGCTGCTGTTCGGCATGCTCGTGATCGTGCCGCCCCAGCCCTACCTGGAGGTGGTCGAAAAGCTGGGCTACGCCGATGGCTATCTCGCCTTCATGCAGCGCTACCTGACGGCTTATAACGGCTTCTGCCAGGATGGCTGCCTGTTGCTGCCGACCTGGAACCACCTCTGGTTCGTGGCCTACCTGTGGGTCTACACCATGGTGCTGGCCGCCTGCGTCGCCCTGCTGTCCAGCAAACAGGTGCAGGCCCTCGGCCTGCGCACTGCCGCGCTCCTGCAGGGCTGGCGGCTGATCGTGCTGCCCGCCCTGTTCATGGCGCTCGTGCGCATCGGGTTGGCCGACCGGTTCGAGTCGACCCACGCGCTGGTCGACGACTGGTTCAACCACGCCACCTACCTGCCGATCTTTCTGCTCGGCGCGCTGGTAGCGCGCAGCCCGCGTATCTGGGCCGACATGCAGGGCCTGCGCTGGCTTGCGCTCGGCCTTGCCCTGGCCGGCTGGGCCACCATCGTAGCCTGGTATGCCGCCCCCCACCATGAGTACAGCGCGCAGATGATGGCGTTCTGGCGCCCGGTCATGCGTTGCGTCTACACGCTGTGCGCCTGGAGCGCCATCGTCGCCGCCTGCGGCTTCGCGCGCCGCCACCTTGACCGCGACGGCCCGGCGCGCCGCTACCTGACCGACGCGGTATTCCCGGTCTATATCGTGCACCAGACCCTGATCGTGGTGCTGGCGCACAGCTTCAAGCCATTGCACCTGGCGCCCGGGGTCGAGGCCCTGCTCCTGATGGTGCTCACCGCCACCGGCAGCTTCGCGCTGTACGAGGTCGTGCGTCGCCTGCCATGGGCGCGGCCACTGTTCGGCCTGGCGCCACGGGCGCGCGCGCCCAGCCCCGCGCCGGCGTGCGCAGCGGTCGCCGCAGCCCCCTGATCAATGGGGCGCGCCCGCCTGCCCGCTGCCAGGCGCCATCGACGGCGCCGGCTGCGTCGCCCCGTCCCCGCGCGCATGCATCGCACCATCGGGCCGCGCGAACGGGTCGGTCATGCTGCGCAGCGCCTCCTGCTGGCTGCGGATGCCGCGCTCGGCCTCTTCGGCCGAGGTGCGCGCCGCTTCATCGACCATCGCGCGCGCCGTGCGGGTGGTGTTCTGCACATGCTGCTCGGTCACCCGCGCCAGCTCCACCTGGACCTCGGACGCCAGGCGCGCGATGTGCTGCTGGTAGGCGCGCAGCTTCTCGCCAGCCGGCTGGGCCCGCGCCGTGGCCGCGCCCAGCAGGTCTGACTGGCGCTCCACGCTCAGCAGCTGCTGGCTGGCCAGCGTGGTTTCTTCAAACATCGTCTGGGCCAGCTGGATGTTCAGCTCGCACACCTGTTGGAACGAGCGGAACAGGGACTTCGACATCTCATTGACGAAAGCGGTCTGGGCGTCCATGTGGCTGCGCACGGCCGGCGTCATGGATTGCGGGAACGGAAACATGCATGCCTCTTCGGGGTTGGTTGATTGGAGTGGCCGCGGCGCCAGGCGGCGAGCGCGCAGTCACGAACCACGAAGACTAAAGGCCGCACCATCGGCATGCTTGAGATGCACCAAAAGTGTTCGCTAACCTGCACGCTCCCCTGAGGATGAGCTGGCCCGATCCTTGCATGCAAGATATGTACACCGTACTTGTGGGAGATGGCGATGTTTGGACAAAACGATGTAATCGACTATGCGGGCGTGCCCAATCGCACGCTGCGCGTGCTGTGGCTGGACCAGCCGCGCGCCCTGGCCTGGACCTTCCAGGTAGGCAGCCATGCGGCCATGCCCGAGCCGACGCCGGTGCGCGAGCTCGAGGAAGCGCTGCGTTCGGGCCGCGCGCGCAAGCTGCTGGTCGACCCGTTCGCGGCCGCCCCGCCGCAAGAGCCGGTACCGCAGGGTTACCTGAACCTGCAGGCCAAGGCCTGGTCGGCGGTGCGCGCGCTGCACGCCGACCGCCAGGCGCTGTACGATCCACGCCGCCGCGCACTGCTGATGGCCAGCTACGCGTCGGCCCACGGCATTTCGAAATCGAGCATCCTGCGCTACCTGCGCCGCTACTGGGAGCGCGGCCAGACTCCGGACGCCCTGCTGCCGGACTACGGCAACTCGGGCGCGCCGGGCCGCACCCGCGCGGTCACGGCCGGCATCAAGCGCGGCCGCCCGCGCAAGGGCGCCGCCACCGGCACCAATGCCGACGAACGGATGCGCGCGATCTTCCGCGCCGCCGCGGCGCGCTACGCGGCCAGCCACGACGGATTCTCACGCCGCGCCGCCTACCGCCAGATGCTGGCAGACTTCTTCCAGGACATCGATGCCGGCGCCCTGCCGAGCTTCGGCCAGTTCAACTACTGGCTCGAACGCGACGCCGCCGTGCCGCCGCCGGTGACGCTGGCGCGGCCGTCGCAGCCGCGCGCGCCAAGCCACGCGCCGCTGCGCTACGCCAGCCACGCGGCGATGGCCTGACGTACCCGATCCGGCGCGCCAGCCTGGCGCGCCGGGTCGCCCGCTATCCCTCCACTGGCGCCAGCCCGGCGCCGCAATCCTTGCAGAAGTGCGCGCGCGGATCGTGTCCGCCGCTGCCGCATGCGGCGCACGCGCGCGCCGCGCCGCGCGGGCCCTGGCGCGACAGCTTTTGCGAGGTCATCTCGGCAGTCACGATCCCGGTCGGCACCGCCAGGATGCCCCAGCCGATCAGCATCATGAACGAGGCGATTGCCTTGCCGATCGGCGTGTGCGGCGTCATGTCGCCATAGCCGACTGTGGTGATGGTCACCGTGGCCCAGTACATCGCCATCGGGATGCTGGAAAAGCCGTTCTCGGGGCCCTCGATCACGTACATCACGGTGCCAAGGATCAGGATCAGCATCAGCACCACCGACAGGAACACCATGATCTTGCGCCGGCTCGCCACCAGCGCCTCGCCCAGGCGCGTGTATTCCTCGATATACAGCGTGAGCTTGAAGATGCGGAAGACCCGCAGCAGGCGCAGGATGCGCACGTCCAGGAACACCTGGCTGCCGGGCAGCAGCAACGACAGGTAAGTAGGCAGCACCGACACCAGGTCGATGATGCCGTAGAAGCTGCGCGCATAGCGCACCGGGCGCTGCACGCACACCAGGCGCGCGATGTATTCGGCCGTGAACAGCAGCGTGAAGCCCCATTCCAGCACCGAGGTGACGTGGGCATACTCGCTGTAGATCGCCGGCACGCTGTCGAGCACCACCACCAGGATGCTGAGCAGGATCAGCGACATCAGCACGATGTCGAAACGGCGCCCGGCCGGCGTGTCGTTACTGAAGATGATGTCGAACATGCGCGCGCGCCAGCCATCGGGCGGTCGGCCCAGCAGGGTGACCAGGTCACTGGGCGGCGGGGGGACGATCTTGCTGTCGGTCGCGCGGATCATCGGGCGGGCGGTCCTTTCAGTTCGACCGTATTGCCCTCCGGGTCCTCCAGGTAGATCGACGGCCCCTCGCCTTCGGCTCCATAGCGCGATTCGGCCGGGCCGGCGGTCACGCCGTGCGCGGCCAGGTGGCGGCGGAGCGCCGCCTCGTCGAACGGTTCGACGCGCAGGCACAGGTGGTCAAGGTTGCGCCCGCCGCTACCCGGCGCGGCGCCGCCCATGCGTCCCAGCTTGCCGTCGACCGGGATCAGGTCGATCAGCGCGCTGCCGGCGCGCAGCTGGACCAGGCCGATCTCGTCCTGGCGCCGCTCGACATGGCAACCCAATACCTGGCCATAAAAGGCGATGACCGCATCCAGGTCGACCACGCGCAGCACGATGTGATCGATGCCGCGCACGATGATTGGCAAGGGCGTGGGCATCGGCTCAGGCATGCTGGCTCACCCAGTCCTGGAAGGCGGCCATGAACTTCTGGAAGAAGGCGCGCGACGATTCGTCGGTCAACTTGTCGCCCTCGTACTTGGACGAGACGCCACCGACATAGGCTTCCGGCGCCGGCATGGTCGGCATGTTCAGGAACGGCAGCATCTGGCGCAGGTGGTGATTGGCGCCGAAGCCACCCAGCGCGCCCGGCGACACGCTGACGACCGCGCATGGCTTGTTGGCGAAGGCGGCCTTGCCGTACGGGCGCGAGCCGACGTCGATCGCGTTCTTCAGGCAGCCCGGCACCGAGCGGTTGTATTCCGGGGTGCAGAACAGGATGCCGTCGGCCCCGCGGATGGCGTCGCGGAAGGCCGTGAACGAAGCTGGCGGATTGGCGGTCTCGTCATCCTCGTTATACAGCGGCAGGTCGCGCAGCTCGACGATCTGCAGCTCGAGGCCTTCCGGGGCCAGCTCGATCAGGCTGTGCGCGACGCGGCGGGTGAACGATTCCTTGCGCAGGCTGCCGACGAGGACAGCGATTTTTTTCGAAGCCATGATGTTCCTTTAATGGGATGAGGTCGTTTTGCCAACACCCGATCATACCCATTTTCGAGCGCGGCGCGAGACTGTTCGAGGCGATCTACGGGTAAATACCCAAGTAAACACAGTAGTTGCACGCAAAATGCCAGGTTGGCAAGCCCTCTGTCAGCGGTTAGAATCGAGCCAACTTTGCCCGCCGGGTCGCCTGCAATGGCGTACCTGGCGAGGCAACTTTCATCGAAGGACGACCTTCCCCTCTAACCAAGGGAACACGCTCGGGACGGCCCGGTTTGTTTGAAAGGAGCCGTCATGGCCTGGATCGCACTGATCGTCGCCGGACTGTTCGAAGTCGTGTGGGCTTACGCGATGAAGCTTTCCAACGGTTTCACCAACCTCACTTACTCGGTCGTCACCATCGTCATGATGATGGCCAGTTTCGGCCTGCTGTCGTTTGCGATGCGCACCCTGCCCCTGGGCACGGCGTACACCATCTGGACCGGCATCGGCGCGGTCGGCGCCTTCATCGTCGGCATCGTCTTTTTGAACGAACACCTGAGCGTCATGCGCGTGCTCGCGGCGATTTTGATCGTCAGCGGCCTGGTGCTGATGAAGCTGTCGTCCAGCCAGTAGGCTGATGTTCCACCGCATTTTTAACCCACGCGCCTGAAGGCGCAGCAGAACCATGAACCTCGAAGAATACTTCCCCGTCCTCATGTTCATCATCATCGGCATCCTGGTCGGCGTTGCGCCCCAGGTGCTGGGCCGCGTGCTCGGCCCGCACCGTCCGGATGAACAGAAGCTGTCGCCCTACGAGTGCGGTTTCGAGGCCTTCGGCGACGCGCGCATGCAGTTCGACGTGCGCTTCTACCTGGTGGCGATCCTGTTCATCCTGTTCGACCTGGAAGTGGCCTTCCTGGTGCCGTGGGCAGTCGTGGTCACCGACATCGGTTCGACCGGCTTCTGGGCCATGATGGTGTTCCTGGGCCTGCTGACGATCGGCCTGGCCTACGAATGGAAAAAGGGTGCGCTGGATTGGGATTGATCCCGCAGTCGTTCGAGAAGGAGTGACAATGGATGCGATGCTGCTCGTGAACCTGGTCATCGGCATCGGCTTGCTCGATGCCGCCTGGCGTTCGCACAAGCGCGCCAAGCCGCGTACGGCTGCGATGCTGGCGACGATCGCCGGCACGGGCATCGCCCTGAGCCTGTTCGTGCTGGCCACCGGCTCCGGTGCGCCACCGCCCACCGTCAACTGACGATCCACGGCCGCTTTCTGCGGCCGTTTCTTTTACGGCCTAGAGACGCAGGCGCCGGTACATCTGCAGGAAGCGCTTGACGTGCGCCTTGCTCATGACAACCACCGGGTCGCCGTGATACGCAAACAGGAACGGCTCGCCGCCCTGGCGGTCGCTGATGCGTGCAGAAAGCAGAAAGCGCGTACCGAGCGGGTACTGCGTGATATCGGTGAGCCTGCGCGAGCACTGCACCCGCATGCTGGTCGAGAAGGCCTGCCCCGATACCGGCTGGATGCGCGGCTTGCCGCTGCGCGGATCGAGCGCCGACTCCACCGCCAGCTCGCGGTACGCCCATGCATCGCGCGCCATGCTCAGGCGCCTGCCAGTTTCGGCGCCACGACCGCTTCGCGGATCGGCAGGTTGACGAAGGCCGCCGCCAGCGCAAGCGCCATGTCGGCGTACCACATCCAGCCATAGCTGCCGGTATGGACGACTGCCAGCCCGCCCAGCCAGGCGCCGAAGAAGCCGCCGATCTGATGCGACAGCAGCGTCATGCCGAACAGCGTGGCCAGGTAGCGCACGCCGAACAGCTTGCCCACCAGGCCCGCGGTCGGCGGCACCGTCGCCAGCCAGGTGGCGCCCAGCGCCGCAGCGAACAGGTAGAAGGTCCATGCCGTCTTGGGCGCCAGCAGGTAGATGGCGATGATGACGGCGCGGCTGGCGTAGATCCAGAACAGCAGGTGTTTCATGCGGTAGCGCGAGGCCAGCGCGCCGGCGCCCAGGCTGCCCACGATATTGAATAGCCCGATCAGGGCCAGGGCGGTGGCCGACACGGTCGCCGGCAGGCCGCACAGCGCGACCTCGCCCGGCAAGTGCGTGACCAGGAAGGCGATGTGGAAGCCGCAGGTGAAGAAACCGGCGTGCAGGCACAGATAGCTGCGGTCGCGCATGGCGTCGCGCAGTTGCTGGCCGAGGCCGATCGAAGGTGGGGCTGGCGCCGCCGGCTGTGCGGCGGCGGTCGATGCTGCGGGAATGGCGGCCTGGCGTCGGCGCAGTGGCCAGGCCAGCGGGATGGTCAGCAAGGTGGTGGCAGCCATGGTCAGCATGGCCCAGATCCAGCCTGCGCTGGCGATGATCGCCGCCATCAGCGGCGCAAACACAAATTGGCCGAACGAGCCGCCGGCGTTGATGAAACCGGCGGCGAAGGCGCGCCTTTCAGCGGGCAAGCGCTGCGCGGTGGCGCCGATCAGGATCGAGAAGCTGCCGGCGCCTGCGCCCGCTGCGGAGAGCAGACCCATGGTCAGCAGCAGCGCCCACTCGGATTGTACGAACGGCGTGGCCGCCATCCCCACCGCCAGCAGCACGCCGCCGAGAGCAATCACCCTGCCCGGTCCGAACTTGTCGGCGATGGCGCCGGCAACCGGCTGGGCCACGCCCCACATCAGCTGTGCCACCGCCATCACGAAGCTGATGGTGGCCACGCCCAGCCCGGTCGCGGTATTCAGCGGTGACAGGAACAGGCCAGTCGTCTGGCGCGCGCCCATCGTGATCATCATGACGGCGCTGGCGACCAGGATCAGGATCCAGGCCGCGCGCGGCGATGGGTCGATGAACTGCTGCGGGGGCTTGGGGTTGCTCATCGGGCGATTATAAAACAGAGTTTTATTGATGAATATCGACACATTGGAGGACCGCCAGGCACTGCCGGTAGTCGATCACCTTGGCTGACCGGTTTGCGCTGCAAATCTGGTCGAGGCCGGGAAGTCGTATCTCCCTCGTGATGGCGCCATTGCGCCCGATGACGAATCTAGTACCGCCCACATACGTACTGTTCTGACAGTCTTCGCTATTGCAGTAGGACGCGCATTCCTTGCAAGCGTAGGTTTCCTCTTTTTTGAAAGCCTGGCAGTGATCGAATTGTGCAGGAACGATGATCTGGTAGCTATCCAATGAAAAATACCCGCACTTCGACGCAGGTTCACCGTTCGCCTTGTTGTATTCGACTGCAAACCGACCGATGCGTGATGGCGCGTCTGGATAGTCGAAGTCGCCTGTATGCCGTATATGGGGGATCACGATTTCACCACGGCGATTCACAATCGCAAGCTCAATTGGCTGACCAATAGAAATGGCAGCGAATCCATGCGGATCAAATTTGACCTTGCTGACAAATTCTTGCTTGAGACGACGCGTCTCGTTGATCACGTCGAAGCACTGGGGAGACCATGTTTCGCCGGCGGCCTCCGATGGACATTGTTCCGAACCGGACGCTGTCTGCATCAAGATTACCGACAACATCGCCACAGCATATTGGCAGTCTTCGGCAATTCCCCCTCCCTTCCATGTCAAAATCAGGACGTCAGCATGCGCACCCGCGATATGCTGACATATCGCGAAAAAGATTCATCTGAGTGATGTTATCGCCGAACCACGACAGATTGCGCATTGCGCTCGGGTCGCGGTTCGGGCACGGCAATCAGTCCGCAGCAACGGCCCTGATCAGCAGCGCGGTCGACTGCGCCGCCATGCCCTCTTCGCGGCCAAGATAGCCCAGTTTCTCGTTGGTCTTGGCCTTGATATTGACCTGCTGCGGCGACACGCCCAGGTCTTCGGCGATGCGCGAGACCATCAGCGGAATATGCGGCGCCATCTTCGGTTGCTGGGCGATGATGGTGGCGTCGATATTTCCGATCGTGTAGCCGGCGTGCAGCACGCGGTGCGCGACTTCGCGCAGCAGCGTGCGCGAATCGGCGCCGGCGAACATCGGGTCGGTGTCCGGGAAGTGCTTGCCGATGTCGCCCAGGGCGGCTGCGCCGAGCAGCGAATCGATGATCGCGTGCAGCAGCACGTCGGCGTCCGAGTGGCCCATCAGGCCCAGGCGGTGCGGGATGGTGACACCGCCGACGATCAGCTTGCGGCCTTCGACCAATGCGTGGTTGTCGTAGCCGGTGCCGATGCGAAACGGCGGGGTGGGATTGTAGGATGCGAGAGCCATGGTGTCGGGTTCTTCTGTGTCAGTCAAAGGGGAGCGTCGGCCGCCAGGTACATCTCGGCGATGCGGATGTCGGATGGCAGCGTGACTTTCAGGTTGCGCGGGTGGCCTTCGACCAGGCGCGGGGCCAGGCCGAGGGCTTCCACCGCGCTGGCGTCGTCGGTAATCGCGGCCGGGTCAGTCGCGGCGTCGAGCGCGCGGCACAGCAGCGCGTAGGCGAACATCTGCGGGGTCTGGGCCAGCCACAACTGGTCGCGCGGGACGGTGACGACACTGTCGCCGGCGCGCCGCTTGACGGTGTCGACCACCCGCAGGGCCAGCAGGCCGCCGGCCGCGTGTTCGCCGGTCTCGACGATCAGGCGCTCGATCAGTGCCGCGTTCAGGCCGGGACGGGCGGCGTCGTGTACCAGCACGCGGTCGCGGTCGTCGAGCTGTCCACGCACCGCATGCAGGCCGTTGCGGATCGACTCCATGCGGGTCGCGCCGCCGCAGCGCAGCACCGTCACCCGTCCCGCCGCGTCATGGGCATCAGGCAGGACATCGCCGATGTAGGCATCGTCGGCGCTGACCACCACATAGGTGTGGGCGATCAGCGGGCTGGAAAGGAAAGCATCGACCGTATGGCGCAGCATCGGCTTGCCGCCGAGCGCCAGGTATTGCTTGGGACTGCCGGCCGCCATGCGGGCGCCGACCCCGGCTGCGGGGATCAGCGCAACATGCTTCGGCAATGCCGAGTTCGTTTCTTTCGTCGTCATGAACCGCTTTTTGTTGCTCGTGTAAGCAAAGACTGTACCTCACCTGCGCAAACCTTGCCCAGGCGGGCGTATTCCTGCGGCGTATCAATGGCGGCCTGCAAGATCTCGACCTTTTCCATCTCACGTTTAATGTAGGGCATCCAGCTGCGGTCGACTTCACGCTGCAGCAGCGAGCGGGCCTGCCCGATCGGCGCGTACAGCGGCTGGCCGGCAAAGCGTGCAGCCAGCCGGGCCCGTACGATGTTTTCGGCCTTGGGCAAAAAATCCTGATAGGTGGTCAAGTGACGCATCTCATGCGCCAGCACCTCGCGGTAGGAACATGAACCAGGCGGAAATTCGCGGCTGACGTAGATCACGATCGGCTGGTAGTCCAGGTT
>Ga0265780_10001538_pt1 | contig 32412 bp, 29 predicted proteins | sample P1T30metagenome_FD_192432 | JGI IMG/M metagenome (GOLD analysis project Ga0265780, IMG submission 192432) | Plant litter microbial communities from East Loma Ridge, Irvine, California - P1 T30 | ecosystem: Environmental > Terrestrial > Plant litter > Unclassified | place: USA: California... | reverse complement strand
ACGCCACCGGTCCAGCCGTCATCGTAGAAACGTTCGCTCCTCTTCTCGCGAAGAGCGCTGAGATGGGGAAGACGCCGCGGATCCTTAATGTGTCGAGTGGAGCCGGGAGTATCGGGCTCAGGAGTGATAGGACGAATCCGCATCAGGCCATGAAAAATGTATGTCCTCCACTCTCTGTATTGGCTGTCTTGTCGAGATTGGGGCCGGTGGGGTTGATTTGGTATTTGGTGAGACTTTTGCTAATATGAGAGACAGTTGCCATACCGCAGTTCCAAAGCGGCGCTGAACATGCTTACTGCATGCCAGGACTACGAGTACGGACCCAAGGGGTGGAAGGTGTTTTGCTTCTGTCCGGGGTTCACGGAGAGTAACTTGGGGCCTAGGGTACGTTTTCTTACTCCCACTTCCACTTGTTGTTGCGCGTGGGGCTAAACGACGTTTGCTGACATGTGAGATAGAACAAACCGGAGCATGGGGCTAAGCCTACCAGTGAGGGCGCGAAGCCCATGGTTGCTATCTTGGAAGGCGAGAGGGATGATGAGTGTGGGGGGTTCTTGAAGGCGGAGGGGGGTTGGCCTTGGTAGATGGGTGACCGTGGTCTCGGGATGGGCAATATGCACGTAGTTTGGGAGATAGTGAGTAGTGTGAGAAAGTGAAAGGGGTATCTGCATTTGTTCCTTCATATCTTCGTTCCACCACATATCCTTACACATGTCGCCTTTTGCCTACATCAATCCTGCCCATCTCATTGCCTCAAGAACATCTTGTAGCTTGAGCTATCGGTGACCTCCTTGTATGGGTATCCAATGTCCTTCAAGAAACTGGCTAACTTGTTGCTGTCCTCCTCCTTGCACTGTATGCCCGCCAAGATCTTCGCGACGTCGCCGCCGTAGTTTCTGTAGTGGAAGAGACTGATGTTCATTCCCGGTTGCAATGTGTTCAGGAATTTGTACAGGGCGCCACCTCGCTCGGGGAATTCGAACATGTACATATGCTCATCGGCGGCGTTGCTGCGCCCTCCGACCAAGTAGCGGATATGTGACTTTACGAGTTCGTCTTGAGAGAGGTCTTCGGCAGTCATGCCTTCAGCGGCGAGACGTTCGATAAGGTCAGGTAGATCGCGGGCCCTTGTCGCCGCCTTCAGTTCGACACCAACGAGGATCTGAGCTGACTCAGGGCCACAGTAGCGGTAGCTGAACTCTGTCACTGCCATGGGGTGGATGACGGAAACGAGCTTGGCAAATGAACCAGGTTGTTCGGGGATAGTGACGGAGAGGATGGCTTCTTTGTTTTCACCGATGGCGGCGCGTTCGGCGACGAAGCGGAGACGGTCGAAGTTCATGTTTGCGCCGCTGGCGATGGCGACTAGACCACGGTTGCGATCTGGTGACGGGTTGCGGCTCACCCACTTCTTCAGACCTGCGAGGGCGAGCGCGCCTGCGGGCTCTACAATGGAGCGTGTATCTTCGAACATGTCTTTGATGGCTGCACACGTCTCGTCTGTTGTGACCTGGACCACCTCATCGACGACCTCTTGACATATCCTGAATGTCTCCTCTCCCACTGTCTTGACCGCAGCTCCGTCAGCGAAGAGTCCGACGTCCTTCAGGAAGACGCGCTTTCCGGCTTTGAGCGATTCGACCATTGCATTTGCGTCGTACTGCTCGACTCCTATGATCTTGACGTGTGGGGCTATCCGCTTGATGTATACGCCTGTGCCTGCGATGAGACCACCACCTCCCACGCAGCAGAAGACGGCCTTGAGGTCTTGCAAGTTTGTCTGTCGCAGCAATTCCATGCCGACCGTGCCCTGGCCTGCAATGACATATGGGTCGTCGAATGGCGGGATAGACACAAGCCCATGCAGCTTCTCCAATCGCGCAGCCTCTGCCTTTGCAGCGTCAAAGTCAGCTCCATGTAGGATGACTGAGCCGCCTAGCCGTGAGACGTTCTTGTGCTTGATGTCAGGCGTTCCTGAGGGCATGACGATAGTTGCGGGAATCTTGAGCTTGCGCGCAGAGTAGGCCACACCTTGCGCATGGTTTCCGGCGCTGCACGCGACGACGCCTCTCCACCTGTCCTTGGGATCCAAATGTGCCATCTTGTTGTATGCGCCGCGCAGCTTGAAGCTGAAGACGGGCTGCAGATCCTCGCGCTTGAGTAGAACATTGCATTCTAGCCTGTTGCTGAGATTGGTGGCGTGGGTGAGGGGCGTTTCCTCCACGACTTCATATACGCGCGAGGTCAGGATGAGGCGGAGGTAGTCGGGGTAGCCGTTGGGCAGGAGGAAGGCGTCGGGTATGACATCGTTGGTTCGCGAAGACGTCGATTCTGAGGGCGGACTCGGGTTCGCGCTGTACTCGGTCAGGGCGAGGCCGTTCTTGGGCGTGCGGGGCGAGACAAGGCCATTGGGGCCATTGTCAGGCGTCGTCGGCCGTGAGTAGTCGGGGACCGTCGTCATTGTGGTGTTGTGCCAGAAGTGCAGCTTGTTGAGCGTGTCTTTGTATTTTTTGGGCGAGTCATCGGAGGCTCGGTCGGCCTGCATCGGAGGCAGGGGTGCGTCTAGCGTCATGGGGAGCTATGGTGGGGTAGATGGCGTCCAACCTCCCAACTTCATCTCATCTCGCGTCGGATGGCGACCCCTCCGACATGTCGCGCCCAACATCTCCTTTTGAACTTCTTCCTGTGCTTCCTACGCGTGTTTCTCGTGTTATACGCTTCCGCCGTCGTCTGCATCTACTAGTTTTGTTTGTTGCCATGTTTGCTCTCGATACCTCCTGACGGTCTCCGCGTCATCCTCTTCTAGTATCTGGCGTCGGAAAGACACGCCGCGGACTCCAGGCTCCACTGGCGCACACAGTGGCTAGCATCTATACGCCCCCCGTATGCTTCACGGCCTCGCGCTGATGCTCCAATGCGCGCGCAGGGTGACGGCGTAGTCCCCGAGGGAGGCTGCAGTAGTCGGCTTGTTGGGGTGGTCCTGAACGACTAGGCTGTCCTCTTCCAGCTCCGTTCTGCATATACGGGTGCGTTGGCAACCTGTACGATGACTTGCAGGAGAAGAAACGGAGAACGTTGCGGACGAGCCTACGCGAGCGGCTGGGATTTCCCTCATTTCCGTCGTTCGAGCTTGCTGTCGATGCCATTGGAATGTAGGGCGAGGTGGTTTGCCTGTGGTGGTTGAATTGTAATCGGTGGTCACGGTGGCGGTCGATTGTTAGTGCGGAAAGGGCTGAAGCTTTGCCCGTGGCTCGATCTGAAGTTCACAGTGTCACGACCCACAGCAACTCAGTTCGTGTTCAACTCAACTCAACCTTCCGGATCCTTCCACACTGACAGAGCAGACTTCGCCAGGCCATCTAGAGCTGGAGAGCCGTATCTATGTCCGCTCTGTCTGCATACCTCGAGTGGCAGGATAGGCTGGCCGCCTTCTGTACGCTCGAGCGGAGACGGCTTCGCCAGCTACTAACGAGAACAGGATCTCGAGTACTCTTGTAGTGGGCTTGCTGTCGCGCCTCTTAATGCTCTCCAGGTACTCGAATCGTTGACGCGTTGTTCGCGGGCTTGACTTCGAAAATAAGGCGGACTTGACCTCATTGCCGACTATCCTCCGCTGGACCTCCGCAATCTCAGCGCACCACAGGGCCGCAGTCTCAGAAAGCTCTCCTTGAACTGCTTCAGTGGTCATGCAGTACGCGCTGCACTATAATGGGAGCCTGGGCGTTGCCGTGACGTCCCAGCGGAGCGATTCAATTCCCCAATGCTCGGACCAAACACCCTGCTCTTGCAAATTGCCTCTCGATCTGCCTCTTCAACCACGCTCGATGGTGTTCTCTTCGACTGCTTCAGTACTATAGAGCTGGTCATGAAGCGGACGACTCTCCAGGTAGGCACTCTCACACCCTATGAAGGGGCGACCTTGCTGACTGAACACAATCTTCAGGCCGCATCGAAGGGTTCCTGTACGATACCACTTGCCTTCTCTTTACCAGGCATCGACGTTCGACCCTCTTCCGAAGAACCATCGTGATCGACGTCGCGCTTTCTGCCCCGACCGCCATTGCACCGCAACTGCCACCAACAATAGGCAGAGCATCGTCCGCCGTCTTACCCCCGCGGAGGAGGCAAGCAAAGAAGTAGCAGCTGGGTTCCAAGCACCGGCGGCTTCAGCGGTCATACTCGTCACCACAGGAGAACTCGAGCACTTGCGCCGCATCTACGGAACAAACAACATGTAACGTGGGCGCCGGGACGGACTGTTCACAGGTCGCGAGCGTTCCAGTCGAGCAGCAAGGTGTTGCTGCCGGTACCTCTACCTCCAATGCCCCTCCGGTGCAAGTGTTGGAAGATATCCGAGAGCCATTGCTTGGAAAGCTCCCTTGCATGGGTACCAGGATCGAACTTCAGACGGAAGGCTCGCACAGCCAGGTGGCCTCCGTCATCTAAGAACAGTTGGCTGTTGATCCATTTCTTAACGACGAAAGTCCGGTCGCAAGAAGCGTCGGTACCGAAGATCATCCTGTCTGCATTGTGGCTGGCTCCGAGGTAAACTACTTCTTCTTCGTAATCGACGCCAATTTCATCCGACTCTCCGAATGGTTGTGCCAACCCATCTTGTAAGATAGGTTTGCATCGAATCTTGAAGTCCACCAGGCTGTATCGGTCCTCTCTTACAGATGTGGATATGGCCCACACGTTTTGAGATCTTGAACCTTTCAGCATATGGTCATCGTACCGGAAAACGAAGGTGTTCTGGAAGAAGACGTCTCGGATCATGTCGCCCCATGCGCGACATACTTTGCGAAGACTGAGGACGTTAGGTATGCCTATGTCGGGCCGAACGTCCTTGTGCCAGTCAGCTCCGACTTCACCACCAATCTTGCCACGGTGGCTCGGAAGCATGTATTTGCAGTAAAAACGTTGAGCAGGATGTGTGACGCGCTTTGTTTTCAGTGCCAGGAGAATCGGGCCTTCAAACAAACCAATATGCTCGAAGATTCTGTTCAGCAACTCTATTGGCAGATCGGCTATCCCCTTTGCTGTCTTTCCTCGATGTATGCTGCTTCTTGGGATGTATGGAGGTGTATCGCGGTACAGACGATCATACTGATAGCGGTGGGTTGTAAGTATACTCTCTTCCCCGGGCGGAAGAGTGAAGACATCTTTATGGAGGCTGTTTCCAGCGCTTGCGGCAGACTCTAATCTCGAAGGCCAGCCCGGAACGTTACCTTCGAAGTAACCACAATGGGGGAAAAAGCAGTCGTAGCCATTGGTATCTTGAGCACCGCCGAACATGATCTCGATGTACTCGATGTACTCGCTGTTCGACCCAAATGCTTTTCGATAAAGCGGAAGAAGCTCCATGCACTTGTCGGCCATGCTCTGAACAGAAAGCGACCGTTGCGGAGACGTCAACAGCAGCAAGAGCTTGATCTGGGGGTCTGTGAACTCAAGTCCCGTGTAACCGTCGCTAGTAACGGCATCCCACCTCGTGCGCAAGTATGTACCTGGAGTTGACATCTCCCTAACGAACCAGGAGACGTCCTCGGCGCCCATCGATGTGAGCCGCAAACCAGGGAAGCGGCTGTACACTTCAGCGACCTCGCATTTACCGTCGTCTGTATCTCGCCAGGTGCGGAAGGCATCGTCCAGCTCTTTCTCGTTCGCTAGCCATGCGTTGTAGGTCATCGCATGCTGCCCCCCTCTCCAGACTCGTTTCTCTTCCGTTGTAGTAGGGCGGGCAGGCTGGTGCGGGGTCGCGGTGTCCGCCGCGTTCGGGTCGACGTGAGACGCTGGATCTGTTAGCGACATATCGGTCTTGACAGGAGACGACTTACGCCACGACACAGGTCGAGTTGTATGCTCGAGAGCCGCAGGGGTGCTGTCATCTTTGAGGCTGCTCATGGCTGCTTTGGGCCTGGCTACGTGGGGAGCTGGGCTTGATGCTCGGCGCAGCAGTCGATTTGGCTAGTGAGTTGTTGCACTGTCTCGCTCGCAGACGACGACCAGCAGCGAGGCTCGGGCAGATTTATGCTATCTTCTCGGCGGGCGCTTGATTGTTGGACGTCTGTGGCGTGGGGATACAAGCAGTCAACCCCTTCGGCGATCCGGAGAGTAGCAGAGTTGCTGCCGTAAAGCGATCGTATGCTGTACGAGTTGCCTGATCGCTGTCTTTGCGATGGAGATAGCCGGCTGTCACGACGACCTGGGCTTTGAAACCTGGCGACGGGACACGAGGAGGTTTGCTGTTGTCTTCCCGGCGTCAGATGCTCTCCCGGGTGGCCTTCTCGGTGTCCGATGTGTCCCTGGGTGCGCTTTGAGAGCCGTCAGAAGTGTTTCCCGAAGAGAGTGTGCCTGGTGTCGCGGTCGTCCTCGATCTGGGTCGGCGAGGAGGGGTAGCCGCAGAAGTTACAGGCGGCGCCGTTATCGTTACCAGTATCTTCGCAAGCCTGGCGCAGGTGTGCGAGCTGATGAAGAGAGTTGTTGTCGGGGCTGTCGCCGTCTTTAGTTGTGGCTAAGATCGCGATGGTCGAACAAGGCCGCGGAGGTGGCCGATGGCGCGGAGGTGCTTATGGACGTCTCGAATTTGTCGCACTTGTGCTGGTCATAATCTACGTGCAGAGAGCTGTCGGCGCAGTGTCTGAAAAGGAGGACGTGGTTGTGGGTGGCTGTCGCGTGGTGAAGCTATCAAGAGTTCGGAGGCGGAAGTCGTCGTGAGAGACGGACGCAGACAAACATCGAACTTGGTCGCCACGCTAGAACGTCACTGCAAAGTTCAGACGAGGACGACGGGTTTTCAGAATCATCAAGGCAACGCAGCCTGTATACAGCGACTACGCCAGCGACACAGATTATCAGTCGAATACTAGGCGCGAGGCTTGCAACCCGGCCCCTGGCTTCTTCTACATCACGCACGCACGATTGGTCTGGAAACAAGACTGGCGCAAGAGTGCTTCTTCCGACTGAGCTGCAGTATATCATTATACATGCCTGTGCGGCGTCCAGTAACCAACGCCTCCTCCAAGCGGTTGCATTGCCGTCAGGTTTGCCAAATACCAAGTCTATGTACCCTGAAGACCATCGCGTACATGTGCTCTATGATTCCCCCTCCAACATGGTCTCTCTCTATTTCAGGGACAGAATGAAGGGAGCGCCGGGAGGAGTCTTGCTCGAGAGCCACTCTGGGTGCTCGAGTAGGATGAAGAATGTTTGGATCATTACCTCGCTCCATCCCTTGGGGAGAATCCACCATGCCTCTTCATGACCACCAGTAAACTGTATACCCCGAATGGCAAGGCGATTGGGTGTTTGGACGAAGGTGATGTCGGGGTCCCTGGCCAAAAGCCCTGCATCTTCCTCGTTTATGGTCGGCATTTGCTTCTTCTTGCTGAGAGCCAAGTCTATACCCGTTGTCGCACACTCGATGCCAGCCTCATGGTCCGTTACTACGCCTCCCATGTGCCAATTGTTGCGATATTGAACCTTGATTGATGCGCCGCGCTCGACGAGTTTGGGTTCGATCTGACAGGGGAGAAACCACATAGGCTTTATGCCAAGGTCAACTGGCTGGCCGTGCTGAAACACCATGGGACTCTTATAGAAGGCTTCGAGCATGCAACGCGCAAAGAGCCTGTCAACATTGCGAATCTCCAAGACCTTGCGCACCACCTCCAAGCCAAGGGGCCGGACCACCGGTGGGGTGTAGCTCTTGCTTCCTTTGTCTTCAGTCCAGTGTACCTCCCAAGCTGTCAAGCCAAGGAATGCGGGAATGCCGAAAGGGGAAAAGCCGTGGTATTTCAGAACAAGCACACCATGGATGTAGTTGGCGCGATGGTACTTGAGGATCTTAATCAATATCTCCTCTGGCAGTCTCGAGGAGAAGAACTGGAACGCGGAAGCGACCTCTCCGTCGGTATCTGGCGTCATCGCGTTCGATCTGGGAGCCTCGAGGTGCTGGGCGCGTTCAGGGTGCTGCCGGCGGCTCTGGTGCGGTCGTCGTGGACTGGGCGGAGGCTCGTGGGTTGTCGGCGGGCTCGACGTGGAGATGGCGATCGATCTGCAGGAGGGAGACTGCGTCGCAGATGTCTACTGGCCGTTGAAAAGGCGGTGGTGTAGTTATCGTGTACAGGAGTCGAGTGCGGGGTGTGCTGATCTGCCTGAGCGCCGACGCGTGCGGTATACAGCGCCGATGACTCTTTGCTTGCGACAAGCTCAACGGTCGCTCTTATGATCTGAGAAGAAGAGCGGGGGATACCGAGGATCGTTTCGTGTGTTGTGGGTGACGCGTAGATCGTGATGCGGTTGCCGAGAAAAGTGAGACATAGACGCACTGGACGAACAACACTGCCACGCCAAACTGCAAGGCCCGAGCGCGATCTCCTGACGATGCTGTCGGTACAGACGACTTCAGTGCTCTCAATGACTCGTATGAGATATGATGCGGGCATCTAGACGCACGCCGGGCAGATGTCACGATACGTCAATGTCTATACCTGGAGGGTCGAGAAAGACACCTACAGCAGAAGTGGCTTGTATCACAAAAGGCTCACGGGCACGTTCTCAAAGAAGAATAATGGGAGGACATGTCTTCGTATTGCTTGGTTTATCTGATACCAAGCGGCCAGCTCCTCCAACGACAAGATGTCTTCTGTCGAGGGCCAGCAACCACAAACGCCGACGCTAAATGCTCATGAGCCCGGAGACCACACAAAACCCCTTCATCCACTCAGCTTTTCCATCGCACCGTACTTCTCCATCGCACCCTGGGTCGACGCCGCCATGGTCAGCGTGCCGTTGCCCAACTGTCCAACACCCCAGAAGTTCTCGGACGCTGGCTGGCCCAGGTGGACCGGGAAAGTACCCGAGAAGATCTCGTCATCATCCTCCTCCTGGACGACACTGACAGGTGCCTCCCGAGCGATGACGTACTTGGCCATCTCAATCCTGGAAACGAAGTTCGCAGGGTTGCCGCCGACGGCTCGCACAATCTGATGTAGTCCTTTGAAGCCCGCAACTGTGCTCGGGCTGCACTGCTGGAAAGCCGCCCAGCGGAACTGACCGTCCGGCTGCTTCGTGTAGACGCGCTTGCCGTCTTCCTTGGCATCCTTGAGGGCGTCGCTGTTCTTGACGCACTGTAACATGTTAGTCAGTCACTAAGTGATATGGAGAGGGGTTAGTACTTACACCAGTTCTGGCACCGTACGACCAGTACGTATTGGTCGCGTTGACCACGCAAGCCTGATAGTACTCCCACACACCCGACGTAGGCGCCGGGGGAGCAGGCTGTTGACCAGTGGGCGGCGGCACGCGAGGACGCAGAGATCCGGTGGTCTCGAAGAAGGAGGAAGGGGGGTACGCGGCAGGACCGAATTTGGCCAGCTCTCGATCCACCATCTCTTTGCGCGCGGCGAGACCAAGCGCGTTGATACGGGGGGCGGTTCTCGCTTTCTCACGGGCGTCGGCGAGGAAGCGTTCCTCGTTCTCGGCGAGGCTCTCGAGCATGGAGCGGTCGAGATCGTGGCGGGCGAGGAAATCGTCTGACTGAGAGAGAGCAAAACGCATTGTGATGATGATGTGAGAGTTTCGTTGCTAAGGAGGGGAAGAGGGACAGAGTTGTTGTGCCTTTTGACCTTGCGCCAAGACTTTGAGCGTGCTAGCGTAGTCAGCCAACGGTCACCCAGGCAATGACCGATGAGGAATGAGGAAGTGACGGTGAGAGGGGCGGCTTCCGAGCCCCTACTGTTCGGCGGAACCTTCCAGACACGAGCAGGGTCGTTCTCAGACTTTTCCGAGTAAAAGTTCGAGGAAAGGAGTTCACTTGTGGATTCTTGGATCACGGGGCAATACGATAAACGTCTCTGGTTATCCAGAGGCGTCATTTTGCAGCCGTACGGCTATCATGGAGGAGGAGGACATACTGCCTGACTGCAGCTCATGCATTGTTCTAATCTACACCGGCGCCTTCATACCCCTAATCCTGCTCCATGGTATTCTTGAGCCAGGTTGCCTGCGCCAACAACCAACCTGGAGCTGGCGGAGTGAACAGCAACCTAGAAGGATATTTGAAGTCGACCGTGACTTCCCCAACGCCACGCAATTTGCTGAGAGCACGAACTTCAGGGGCAGTGCGAAAAACATGTTCCCAAGGTGTCTGTTCTCCTTGTTGTCTAGGGTGGTAGACGTGCCTTTCGAACGCGCGGGCAGAGATTAGTATGCGTAGTCTCCTAATCTTCAATTGATGTTGGGAGAAGTCAACGCTTGACCGCGGGAACTGGCTCGTGCCGAAGGTCGAGACGCATATCTCAACGTCGTGTATGAGGGTCTGGAGACCTGGATGGATGCCTCTTACCCACTTCTGGCCGAAGGACAAGTCGAAGCGGTTCTTTTCAAAGAAGACGTCTCGCACGACTGGAAGCAGCCGCTTTGCGACCAAGCCCATATCCAAAATCTTAAGCATTGGCTTGAGGACTCTCGCCATGGGAGGCGCAGTCTGTGTTGAGAGGATGCGGGGGTGTGCCCGCAATACAGGCTCCACCCTACGAGACCTTGTTAAACTTGGCGATAGCCTGTCCTCCTCCGCCAGTACGTATTCGAATATTGTGAGGAGTATCTCGGTGGGCAAAGCCAGAAGCCCGCGAGGAGGTTGGTTTGGGCCCGCGGCCGTTGGAGGGGAGGTACTCGCGACGACGACGTTGGTTCTGCTGAGCTGCTTCGCAGCGGCAGGAGGGAGCGAGGAGGAGGACGGCATCTTCTGTGATACAGACGAGGGCGGGGAAGTCGAGGTGCGCCAAAGACGTACTGCGATCGGGAGAGGAAGTGCGGAGAGATAGCTTTCCGCCAAGGTACTCGATCAGGCGCCGCAGCTGGACTCGAGGATGGTGTCGAATGTGTGGTAGGAGAGCAGAAGCCAGAAGAAGAGAGATTGTGGGTGATGTTGAAGGGATTGGAGAAGTTGGCGGGGAAGCTGCGACTGAAGTTTCCGCAGGCGGCTTTCACGACAACGAACGGCCGCTCCAATTTAAGGGTCACGTTTAGCGCCCGGATCGAGCCCGGCTTCAAACGCTTGCAAAGCCAAGCGATCACTTGAAGACGTGAGAGAAGAACCTTCGGCTCAAGGCAAATCGAAGTGCCTGGCATTTTACTTCATTCTTCAAGAAGCTCATCCCATTCCACTTAAGAGGATGCACAATCTACAACAGGACAGCAACTGTCTCCGTAGATCTAGAGTGTCTGCTGGTCATCATTTAGCCACAGTCACTGTCACATCACAATTGGATTGCATAGAAGTCGCCATCTACGCTCAGTCAAAGACAAAACGTTGAGGCAGATCACAAGGCCAAGAGGTCATACATATGGTTCTATTACAAGATACCGTCTATCTGCATCAGAACGTCGAGAGAGCGCGACACGATCAGTTGCTCTCGATACCAAGCGGATACTCAAGGCTCGTCCGGTTCATCTGGGTTCTTCCAGTCGAGCCGCCTCAAACGTTCCAGTTTCTTTGCCTTGGAGATCTTGGTCGAGAAATTTGCAGGATCTTCACCGTAGGACTCGAGTTCAGGGTCTAGATCTGACCAAAGCCTCACCAGGATGTCGCTGCTCAATGGGCGTAGAGCTAAAGCTGGGTGGAGATATGGCTGATCGTGACTGCCGCGCCTACCTTTGGGCTTTGCCAGGCACTGTTGCAGCCGCGTGATATCGGCCGCTGGGAGTGGGAACAAGGCTTCTACCACGAAGTTGTCCACTCCGCGAAGGCGGCTGAGAAGGTCGAGTTCAGGCAACTGAAGAAACATCTGTTGTTTTTCGGCAAGTGAAAGAGGTCGGAAGGTTGGAGGATCTCGCACTTTGATTGTGACTGACCGCAGCCTGTGGCTCGCTCCAATGATTGTAATCCGCTCTTCGGCATAGATACTCTTCTTCTCCGGGAAGATTACTGGGCCCAAGTAGAGAGACAACTCGACACGCGTTAGCTGCTCTCGGTATCGTCTAGGCAGACTCCTCGTCCATTGAAAGGCATGGCTCCAGGTAAGATCAAAGGTATTATGTCTGAAGAATTGGTCTGGAGCGAGGTGGCGGCATCGTCGATTTGTTGCAGCTACTGCCAGAAGGTCTCCCAGGGGTGGCAGGCGCAGGCCATGATGCGGAAATTGTCCTGAGATCCCGACATAGAGTACAGGTTCTCCAGTCGGGTGGTACAAATCGCTCACGTGGACCACTTGGCCTGGAAATACCAGAAGATTTCGAAAGATCTCTCCCATTATTTCATTGGGTATTTTATTGAGGTCGAAACCATGGCCGGCATGTGCGTTGATTGGGGTCAGAATCGCGTTACCGGTCGTCGACAAGATTTGGAGAGAGTTGGTGCGGGAAGTGGTGAGAGGTCGAGGTGCAGGGCATATGTCCAATGGATAGTGCATGTCCGCCGGCGGCACAGACATGCCGACCCGCGGATCAATCACCGTTGGATTAATGGTGAACCTTGGCTGCTCGTACTAGTTGCTGTCAGCAAGACGTAGGAGGCCGACCATGCTGTTGACTTACAATTTGAGTATCTTCAAGGAGATCTGAGGCAGACGTATCCGAGAACTGGATCCAAGGCATACCTCCTGTATAACCTTGCTGCTGAGGCTCATCCAAGTCGCAAACGTCGTCATCCTCTGGATCCGACAGGTCGTCGCCTCGGTAGCCCGCGAGTAGCCCTCCGTAGCGTTCCTGGAACTCGTCGGGAAAGGAGTACGGCGTGAGCGGTGATAGCCAGGTAAACTCGGGGTCGTCCGTGGTTAAGCCCAACTCAGGGAAGGGGAAGGCGGGGAGGTCTGGCGGTGCGTCGGGAAGATCTTCGGGAGTAGGCGTTGAGACCGGGGTTGCAGCAGTTGATGTCCAGGTAGGCAACATGGTCGTCGGGCTGCCACCGCGTGGAGTCAGGAGGTCGGCGACCGCCTCATGCTCACACGAGGGGTTGACTGTTGTCAGGATCTGCGCTTTTTGTAAGCTGGTGGACTTCCGATTCTACAAGGCTTGACCGACCTGGACCGACTCAGTGAGAGACGTGGAAGCTGTGGAAGCGATCCCAGTAGTACCTACTGGACGGGATCCTAAAGGCACTGGCGTCATCGCGGTGATCTAAGACTTGTGAGTTGCAACGTTCACGTCCGTCGCGGAGGATTGCATACCGTGGCTGTAGAGTTGAAGATCGCGGCTTCGTCCGTAAACGACGCCGGGCCTCGCTGCGCAACCGGATGGAGACCGTGGCCAGTAGGGGGAAGACATGTCGCAGCGAAGAGTAGCAGCAGTAGCAGCAAGTGCGTGCCGACCGCCGCCTTGCCCAGGGGCAAGCGTCCTGGGCCGTACATGGTTGACTGGAAAATGTCGGTAAGTCAAATGTCGCACGAGAAGCGCTGGCTGATGTCGACCTACCTGAGTCTGAGTCTTTTCGATGGAAATATCTTCAGATATGGGTGTCGCGAAGGGGGGATGGTAGAGGAGTGGGGTTGCAAGGCGAAAACACCTTCAGTGCGTGAGCGTATCAGACACGTGCGTTTTCACTTTTCGGTGACGCGTTACTTGAACGCCAAAAGGTCGCCTGCCTAGAGAAGACCCTGGGATGCGACTGGTGAGTCACGGCTCACTGAGATTGGGTTCAGCGATGCCGGAACGATTGAATGTTTGTCTATGTGTAGATGATCTTCCATCTGCGTCCCAGGACCGACATCACAGAAGACTGAAGTCCAAGCCGACCATCGATAGGCTCATGTCAAAGTACAGATGTACTGTGACCTGCTGCATTCCTCGTTCTATATGAACAGGTAGTCTGATCTGGGAACTGTCGCACGTCAAACTGCGCATCTCACGTCGTCCTTTACATGTCACAGACACCGCATCCGGGCAATTCTCATGAAAAAGGTTGGCACACGAAAGAAAAAAGTGTAGTCATTATCCATGGTTGCTACGGAGTCTAGAAGGGGAGTTGCTATTACCGAAAGAGTGAAATCAAAGCCCACTGCGAGATGAGGATGCAGTTTGCAAAGCTGCCTCATGAGTAGTCCGACATCTTCGATCGATATCGGGCAGCTCGTAGAGATGCACAACCGCGTTGCGTTCGTACAAGTCCTTGCGACCATCCCGTGACAGCACGTCATGGGAAGTTGCTAAGGCCACCAAGACCTTGAACGCCTCTATACTCCCAAACGGGAAATTATATGCCCAATAGACGTTGTTCTTCACTGTAATTGCAGGGAAGCAACCCGATCTTCGGGACAGGGGTACGTTGCGTGCCTCGACGAGCGAGGGCTTACTTTAGTGGCTAGATAGCGGACGTGCGTGGATTTTGCCTGGCCACGCGACATCGACTTTTCAGACTCATATTCTGGGCAGGCCACCGCAAGATTGGACTCGCTTCTCAGATAGACGACGGCGATTACCCTCAAGACTTCGAACGTACACAGGATAGCCCATTTGGTAACCACGCCTGCCTGCGAGCACTTGGTGCATTTACCGCGTAGCTCTGCGATTAGCGGGGTATACGATCAGTATCGCACGAACAGCTGCGTTGGAGATACTCTGGTATCTAGCGGCTAGCCCTGAGATCAACAAGAAGACACCGTACGGCAGACATTCGCTCATTTGAGATGCGACACTAATACCCAGCCAGTTGCAACACGTACGCCCGCAGCAGCCACCATCACACACCTGCTCCGCAACACCATGGCCGAGGAACCTTCCAGATTGGCGTCGCGTCAAGACCTGTTGGTCCAACAGCACTTTAACGCCGAGAAGTTCGACCATTTCCTCCCGGGTGCGCCACACGAGGGTGACTTCCGTGCAGAAACGCTGAAGCCGGAGTCACGACTAGGCGCCTTTCTCCACGACATGCATTCTCACAGGGGCAAGGGAATGAAGATCACGGCCACTGAAATGATCACTCTTACACTCCTGCTGTCTAAGTCTCGGAAGGCGACCAAAGCGGAGATATTCCAACGTGCTACCGAACTACTCAACTTTCAACGAGGTTATTTCCGAACCCAAATAGCAATGGAGGCTTACTCCAATGACATAATCACGGAGATGGATGCGTACTTGCTTGAAGAGCGTTCCCAATACGAAGTCAAGTTCCCATCCGAGAGCCATGATCAGCTGCGACCAGAGCCAAGCATCCACGGCAAGAACAACAACAGAACCCTCTGGCCAGTCTGGGCACGCGGAGTTGGCGCTGAGATGACAGAAGAGGAGAAGGATCCAGAGGGCGAGACGCGCTACAACTACGATTATGGCTCATTCGATGTTGATTGGGCTGATCAATTCGACATTGAGATGAATAGTCGCCTAGAGGCAGGAACTGGACCGGCTCACTGTGTCTATACACTACCCCCGGGCATGGAGAACGAAGTCTTTGCGTCCTTCCACAATACACAGCTTAAGCAACCCAACTCGAACCTCGACACAGGATCTTCAGACACCGCACGCGATTACTTCAGCGCGCTTCCAGCAGAACTCAAGTACAAAGTCGTTCGACTGGTGCTGAAATTCCCGACCAAAGTCAGGATTGCAGCCACCACTTTCACCAATGAAGACTGGACAGAAGAGCAGTGGGATCAATATCTGAGCCCGTCGGAGATCATGCCATATTCTACATACAAGTTCTCGTCACATGTAAAGGTGCCGAGGTCCATGGTTCCTTTCAACGCCGCCGCAGTCCCGGCACCTCATCACTACTGGACAATGGAGCCTCCTGAAATTATGCTAGCACTTTTGGCAGTCAACAAACAGATGCACAAAATTAGCAAACCCGTGTTCTACGGCGAAAACTACTTTGAGATCAAGGATGGCATTTTGGGTCTTCCCCATCATAACTTTCAGGAAGGAAGTTCCATAAATGGCACCCAGCTAGCGCATCGCTTCCTTGAGCTCATGAGTTGGCCGAAGGCGCACGATGGTACTCCTCGATACGGTCCCCGCCCGCTGGAGTTGATGCGCAAGATCAATGTTGATATGGAGCTTTACCCAAATGGTTGCGGCGAGATTCCCGGACAGTACGCATGGCATTTCGAGCGCATAATCAACACCTTGATTACGATCCCCCGTCTCCAGAAGCTCGTCATCAACGTCCGCATGGGGTTGTTGGACGTTCTCGGAAATCTTTCGCCAAACAAGGAGAAGATCAACCCGTTCACCAGCCCAGAAGTGTGGCCAGGATGGCGCAAGCTACCTTGGGCAGCATCCGCAATTCCTGTTGAGAACGGAGAAGATGGAAAGTCAGCGGCCGGACTCAAGGTCTTCGTCCCCGAAAACCGCAATGTGGAGAAGTGGCTCCAAAACCTCATCGACATGCCCGATGAGGCGCCAGCGAAGATTATTTACGTCATACCCGAGGATTGGTCTACAGCGGAGTGTCCTTCAGTGCTGATTACCCAGGGCTTGCAGAAAGCTGAACAGCGCTGGAGGAAGGCCTTCAAGGATGACAAGGTCATGGAAGGAGAAGACGAGAGCACTGAGCATGGAACCGACGGTACTGAAGAAGCTGAGGCTGTGATCAGCGCGGCATAGTGAGTCCAGGGGCGAGTACGAGCAACGAAGTTAGGATTGGTTAAAAACTCTAGGGGCAAGTCTGTAGATAGCGGCAAAGAGATGTACACCTACTGAAGCTAATTGTTGAGTACATCGATCGGAGAATGTAAGCTAGCAACAGCCTCGTAGTCAACGGTGTTAGCTGGTATTGGACCCTGTAATTCAACCTCACCCTCGCCGTGCAGCCTCTCAGTGCATGTATGTCGCGGCTGGACCGCTCAGATTGCGCAACAGGCGCGCGTTGCCCCTGCCGTCTTCTTCGAAATGTGCCGCCACTCTTGTGCGTTTTGCTGACTGGGCGTTCGCGGTCGATGTTGCTGAAGGTCCCCACGCCCGGGACCGCGGTTGCACAAGGAGCCGGTGTTCTGCTGGTGGGGTCGTGCGTTCTGGACATTCGGACATTTCGAAACACCGTAAGCCACCGTTCAGATGCCGCACGCACGCTATCAGCCGGACAGCGTGTTCGCTTCGTACAGAGCTTTCCGCGTTGCAATATCCGGAAATTGATTGTTCTTTGGCGGACGAGAGGCGAGACTGAGACATCGCCTGAATCACCCAGGTACCTCAGGTAGTGCCCACATAATACACCTGCATGCCGTCTGACGACCGTGAAGTCGATGTTTCAAGGCCACACATGAAAGAGGCAGTGACAACCTTGCGAAGATCATCGGCCTAGATAAAGAAGTTTGCGCCAAGATTGTAAGATTGCTACTCGGCAATACGTTGCGGAAAGTCTGTCCAAAATCCAGAAAGGCCTCATTGTTGTACGAAGACGATGATAGTGCGCGGAAAGCTGCTTCGGCCTTGGTGTATGAGACAACAGCGGACGGCTCTCCTGTTTCGTGCCATTTTTTCGCGACCTAGAATCTATCGCTCGTGAAAATCTGCCCAAACAGTATGATAAGTCAGCGATGCGCTGCGCTGGCATCTCATCTCGTCCTGGTGGGCCTCGGGGGTGTGGGTAGACAAAGTAGTAGGACCGGCACTAGTAAAACGTACGACCCGGAAACCAAGCTTCCGGTACAACGTCCCTAGGAACAGTCAAGCTTATTTAATTGTCAGATATGTTTCAAACATAATAGGACGACGGTCGATATCGAATACTAAACCAGACGCCTAGATCTTCAACTCATGGCATATCTTATTGCTGGGGTAGTGACTATAGCGTCGCTATTCATTGTTTCCCAGCTATGGCACTTCACCAACAACTATCGAGCAGCTCGCGCGACTGGACTACCAATCATCTTGTGCCCTTATGACCCCGATAGCGTAAGTTACCGCTCCTCCTCTCGCAATATGTACTTCGGGCAACCTTTACACCCTTGCCCGTCTCTTCAGACGTAGTTATTCGAAACTGATCATACTTTTAGGCGTTGTGGTCTATATTCTGCGTCCCTCTGCGCCCCGCTCTTCGCTCTGTCCTCCCCAAATCTATATTCGCTACCGTGGAACTTAGCATATGGGGCTGGGAATTCCGGGAGAAAGCAGCGGTCCATGAGAAGCTGGGACCCGTCTTTGTCGTTGTTACTACAGGACTCAATCGGCTTGTTTGTGCGGACCCGTCCATGGCCCATACCATCATGTCTAGAAGGAGAGACTTTGTCCATCCAGACATTACTACCGAGACTATGGGGTTCTTGGGTCCAAACATTGTAACTGTATGTGGATTGCTCATGCTGTTTATCGTGACTAACGCATCGGTATAAGGCTAAAGATGAGTCCTGGTCCCGCCAGCGCCGTATCGTCGCCCCGGCTCTGAACGAACGCATTAGCCCAGAAGTGTGGAGAGTCAGCGTAGAACAAGCATCGTCCATGGCAGACCTCTTACCCTCAGTCTCCCCACATGATGCTGCCAAGGGACCCGCCCAGATAGTTCTTGGTCTTCGTACGATTGCGATGAACGTCCTCGGTCGTATCGCGTATGGGCATGACAAGCCATTCGCTATATCTCAACCGTCGACTAAACCATCAGCAGACATCTCATACGTTGATGCTATTTCTTTAGTCACCGACAAGCTCATCTACGCTGCATTTCTTCCTGCCAGCTTTCTAGGCTTGCCCTTCATGCCGCAGGTATCACAGCGATTAGGTACAGCACTGAAGCGATTGCCGGGATTAACACAACACATGCTCAACCAGGAGCGCCAGAATAGTGCTTCTAAGTCGCCGCATTCTACACAGACGACCGAAAGTCCAAACAACAGCCGAGGCACCATCATGGAAGAACTTGTCCGCCTTTCGGACCAGGAGAAAACCCGCACAGACGCTTCAACACCAGACTCGTTGGACAAGGTTACCAAGAAGTTTCTCACCGAGGAAGAAATCGCAGGAAACCTCTTCATCTTCACAGCTGCTGGCTTTGACACAACCGCAAACACAATGTCCTATGCCGTCGCGCTGCTCGCAGTGTATCCGGAGTGGCAAGCCTGGATCCAGACCGAGATCGATACTGTGCTTGGAGGACCTGACATGTCGCCAATAGACTATGCAAGTGCATTCCCGAAACTTGTTCGCTGTTTAGCTGTTATGGTAAGCTACCCAATATCGACATACTGCCATCCTTGAACGGCATTCTTCAAGGACGGCTAGCTCCCTAGCCTCTACTCCGTGAGCTCGGTGCTGACGATTCCACAATATAGCTCGAGACCCTGCGCCTCTACCCGCCCGTAACTCTCCTTATGCGATCCATAACCACGAGTCAGAACCTTGCCTTCGGAGACACGTCATTCCAGATCGCCGCTCCATCCACCATCTACGTCAACACAGCGGCATTGCATACTTCACGCTCAACATGGGGTTCTGACGCCCTGTCCTTCAACCCCGCTCGCTGGCTACAACCCGACACAACAGAGCCCACGCTCATCACACCTGCGCAAGGAACCTTTATGCCTTGGTCTGTCGGTCCGCGTGTATGCCCTGGGCAGAAGATGTCGCAGGTAGAATTTGTAGCGGTTATTGCGACGCTGTTTCGTAGATGTAGTGCGCTACCAGTTGTTCGTGAGGGGGAAAGTACAGATTTAGCGAGACAGCGCTTGCTCCATTTGTTACAAGACAGTCAGCCGGTGTTGACGCTGCAGATTAACAAGCCTGAGGACGTTCATATACATTGGGCTAAGCGATGAGGTGCTTAATGGTGGTACGTCGAGCAGAAGACGAGATGCGGTGTATGAGCAAGATACATGATATATTGGTGTCCGTTGTAAATAGTACCGAAGTAGACTTCTCTTACCTAACTTCGCACTAGATTGGGTCAGAAGATGTGATATTGGTGCTCATCAAGATCGCGCTCCTCGCGCACCGTGCAATACGTTTTGGGTGTAACATCTATGTCAAAGGTCCCAAGCTAACAAAGCTTAGAGATGCAGCCATTGTTACAGCTCTGTTGCTGATACGGTGTAGGGACTGACTTCCCCTTCAGCTAACTCCTTTGCCCATCTCATGAACAGAAACACGCACGCCGATATCGTGAACGCCTGGGTCGCGATGAGGGTGGCTTTTCCTTTCCGGGTGCGAAGATTCGGTCGCGTCAACACACCGACCACATCGTCAACCAACGCAACATATGCCGTAAGATTGAGGGTACGATCGACAAGAGGAACGACTTGTTGCAACATGGGTGTATCGAAGGATACGAAGAAGCGGACGAACCAGCTACCAAGTATCCACGTCAGAGCGATCAGAAATTCCGAACGCCTTTGTGTTGTACCCACAGGACGTTCCCCAATCAATTGGTCGGCGCCATAGCTGCCGAGTATGTCTACTAAGTATTGTATGACGTTTGGTGGTGTACCGAATAGCCGCCCGTAGGTTGCGATAACGCCTGCGCGGTAGAGGTCGTTCTTGCGTGTGAATCGGATGGATTGCTTCGGAGTAGGTTCGGGTCGGTTCGACGGGTAGAGGGAGGATGCTACGAGGTACGTCGGTAGGGCGAAAGACACTACAAGTGGCAGACTGTTCCCGCCGGTCGTAAAGCCAGTGGCCTGAGCGATGACTGGTGACAAGAAAACAGCAAAAGGGCTAGCAATCAAGGGGGCGTATAGGTGAGCATATCGGCGCCAGGCGGCGATGGCATAGTCTGCTTCTCCATTTTCTGGTGCATGTGCTGCTGGAGTAGTTGGAGGCTGCTGTGGCAGTCCATCGCTATCGTGGGTGTTCATGGCGAAAGGGATGGAACACGACGCGGTAAGCTTCGTGTGCTGGGCATCTCTTGGCTTGGGAAGCTCCATCGCGCACAGACACAACTTTGGAAGCTGCCCCTTTCGCTGAGCGGCCATCATCACCACCTTGCCACCCCAACGGAGCTCATATGCTGCACATGTGTCGAGGGGCATCTCGTTATCGACCATTACCTTAACGCGCCGCCTGCCGCAGGTCCAGTTGATGTTCTGCACGCAAACCCCACGATACAGGCCCGAACCTCGCAGTGGCACGCGCGTGGATGGCATGCATATAGCCACTCTTCCCCAACGCTGTTACCAGCATCTGCCAGAGCACACACCAGATGCTCATGCAAGTAACATCTGATGCGACGCGGTGCGATCCCATCGTAGACAATGAAAGTGCCGGCAGGGTCCAAGATCGCCTATGAACCCGGGATGCTTCAACAGGCAGCTGCTGAACACCGAGGCATCGTTGCAACGCCAGTCAAGCCATGTTCATTTCTTTTGAACGTGATGACCAGATCCATGGTAGGATGTGAGGTCGAAAATCGCGCATCACTATAGGCTGAGCTCGCAGAAGCTTGATTTCGCGTGCCGTAGCGTGGCTGTGTAGTTCTTCGAAAATCGCTCATGGCTAACCGTCAACAGCTCAGACAAACGCAGTCGCCAATGGCAATTCTTGAACGCATGGGAAAAGGTCCGACGGGATACCTCCGACGCTTACGGTTTACCTGTTGCAGGACCCTGGCCCCGTGTTGGATTGTATGAGGTATTTGTGCGTCGAATCGCTTCAAGTTGACTATGACAAAGACGAGGAGGACCTTGTACCACACTCTTGGTGTCATACTACGTAGCTGTGATTACGATGGAGCTTTTACGGTATGGAAATCCTACCAAGGCCACCCAAGCACGTGTTTGACGCGCTGCTAGAGCTTTCGAAGGCACGCTGCTCGTAAAGGCGGCGGATAGCTTTCGCTTTTCTCGGGGTATAAGTCGCGCTTCACGCATCGCTCAATCTTGTGCTACCTCTCCTCGTACTTCTCGGCTCATTCGCATCTTTTTTGCACATTCTCGGACGTAGTTCCCGCGGTATCAATCTGTGCTTTCCACAGGTTCGCACATGGACCAGGAAGAAAAGGTCGCTCCTCGCGTCCGTTTCGGAGAGCTGCGCCTTCCCGACGAAGAAGATGGATACGCGACCCACGAGCGTCGCCATGAGCGCAATCTATCACGACGATCAAGTGTGGGCAGCCTTTCCATTCGCAGTGCCGGAGGAGCGCGCACTGTACAGCCAGAGACTGCACTCCCCATCACCTGTGAGTAGCTGCCTCCTATGACTTGCTTGTGAGACATCCACTGACTCCTGATACGAACATTCAGATCGTACTCTTTCCATCGAGATCGACGAGGATCAACACAAGAAGCAGGATGAGGTGAAGAGAGCGAAGGAGAAAGCCGCCGTTGGTGAGTTTCTTGGCCGTAAATCACAGCCACATCCACTGACTTCACCTCTACAGACCTGGCAGACCTCGAATGGCATACACTTGCCGTTCATGAGCTGTGTCGCCGCCTCTCCGTCGACATCGACCAGGGCCTTTCTGACGATCAGGCCAAGCGTCGCATTAGCGAACACGGCCAGAACAAGATGACACCTCCCCCATCAGGGCTACTAAAGAAGATAATAGGCTACTTCTTTGGTGGTTTTGGTAGCATCCTTGTGGTTGCTGGCATACTGGTGTTCGTCGCATGGAAGCCTCTTGGTAAACCGCCAGCGGTTGCAAACCTGGCGCTTGCTTGTGTACTGATCGCTGTTTGGCTCATCCAGGCTGCCTTCAACGCATGGCAGGACTGGTCAACCAGCAGAGTGATGGCATCCATTGGAACGATGCTGCCTGATCAGTGCATTGTCGTGCGCAACGGGTCGCACGTCAGTATCTCGGCCTTGGACTTAGTTCCTGGCGACATTATCGTCATCAAGCAGGGCAACAAGCTACCCGCCGATGTTCGATTCGTCGATATATCCAGCGATTCCATGTTTGATCGCGCAATTCTTACTGGTACGTAAAACCAACACACATCACTTAAGCACGAGGACTGACATATACCAGGCGAGTCCGAGCCCGTCGCAGCTACCATCGAAGCAACCGAAGACAACTATCTCGAGACCAACAACATCGGATTGCAAGGCACCCATTGCATCTCAGGCGCATGTCTCGGCGTGTGCGTTGCAACTGGCGACAACACTATCTTCGGTCGTATCGCAAAGCTTACCTCGGATCCCAAGACTGGCATGACTCCTCTTCAGAAGGAGATCCTACGCTTCGTGCTCATCATCTCACTCTTCATCACATGCGTTGTTATCCTCATCGTGGTTCTTTGGTATGTTTGTGGCTGGTCTCGAGCAACATGTTTATGCTTGGCTATCTATGAGTTGAAGGATTTGTACTTACGCATCTCAGGGCTGCATGGCTGAGGAAATCTCATCCTACTTGGATTGACGTACCCCTTCTTATCGTCAGTTGCGTCTCGTGCGCTGTTGCATGTATGGGCTACCAAACAATGTCTTTTTCATGTACAGATGCTAACTTCTCCTTCTTTCTCTAGTCATCCCCGAAGGCTTACCGATCGCACTTACCACGAGCTTGACCATCGTCGCGAACATCATGCGCAAGAACAAGATACTTTGCAAGTCCCTCAAGACCGTTGAGACACTTGGTTCCGTTTCGGTGATCTGTTCCGACAAGACCGGAACGTTGACCAAGAACAAAATGGTCGTCACGGACATCTATGCAGCAGGTGAAGAGTACACTACGGATGCGGCGCGTGATATGATGGCAGTCTTTCGTTCGGAACAGAATCTCACTGTGCTTTCCAAGGCCAAGACAAACATCATGGATCAAGTCCGCATGCTCGGTGGTCTCTGTAATTCCGGTGAATTCGATGCCGCTACTATGCATCTCCCCATTGCGGAGCGCAAGATCAATGGCGATGCGACTGATCAGGCTATACTTCGACTTTCCGAGTCTCTTGGGTCAGTGGCTGAGTTGCGTCGCGACTGGAAGAAGGTCTTCGAAATTGCCTTCAACAGCAAGAACAAGTTCATGGTCCGCTTGATGACACCGGCGAACCAGACACCGACGAGCAATAATGCCACTCTCATGATCAAGGGAGCTCCCGACATCCTCCTACCTCGATGCGATCTCATCCTGAACGAGAAGGGTGAAGAGATACCGCTTACCGACGCACAACGCCTTCGTATCGACACCGTCAAAGACAGCTGGTCTCGCCAGGGAAAGCGCGTCATACTGCTCGCTCGCAAGCCGACTATCGTACCCTTCTCCGCCAACCATGAGAAGGAAGTATTGGTTGCAGCCCGGGAAGGCCTTACGTTCGTCGGCATCGTAGGCATCGTGGACCCACCCCGTGATGAGATTCCAGACGTCGTTCGTATTCTTCGGGGAGCTTCTATCCGCATCTTCATGGTCACTGGCGACTTCAAGCTCACGGCTCAGGCCATCGCTGAAGAGTGTGGTATCATCTCGAACTCTGCTTTGGTCGACGATATCAGCGCTCTTGGCCGCGAAGGCAAGATCGGGACTACGAAGCAGTCAATCGTGTTGAGTGGGCCCGAACTGATTACATTGAACGCGGCGCAATGGGATCAGCTTTGCCAGTACCAGGAAATTGTGTTCGCTAGGACGACGCCTGAGCAGAAGCTTCGTATCGTCAAGGAATTCCAGGCCCACGACAACATTGTCGGTATGACAGGTGATGGTGTCAACGATGCGCCATCGCTCAAGGCTGCCGACATTGGAATCGCTATGGGCAGTGGCTCCGACATTGCCATCGAGGCTGCCGACATGGTTCTTCTTGATTCGTTCGCCGCCATCATTGAGGCTGTTCAGTACGGTCGACTGGTCTACGATAACTTGAAGAAGACGATCGTATACCTACTTCCCGCCGGTAGCTTCAGTGAGCTGTGGCCCGTCGTCACGAACGTCGCATTCGGTATCCCGCAGATCCTGTCGTCCTTCCTTATGGTAAGCACATCTGATCTCAATGCACTGCGTCCGTCAGCTAACCTTTTCTAGATCATCATTTGCTGTCTTACCGACTGTGCCGCCGCCATCACGCTTGCCTACGAGAAGCCAGAGGCCGATGTGATGCTTCGCCCTCCTCGTAACCCTAAGAAGGACAGGCTGGTCAACGCTCGACTCATCTTCCATGCCTACTTCGTTGTCGGTCTTCTGCAGTGCTTTCTCGCCTTCACCATGAGCTTCTGGTGGATGCAGCGCAGAGGAGTTCCGTTCACGGCAATGTGGTTGAAGTTTGGTGTTTACGATCCTCAATACGACCCGGAATTCGTTACCGAAGTCGCCAACGAAGCTTCGAGTATCTACTTCGTCACACTAGTGATCATGTAAGTATAGATGTGGAAGTGTACTGAGTAACTAGCTGACATTGACGACAGGCAATTGTTCAACCTACTTGCTACTCGCACCCGTAGACTCAGCATCTTCCAGCAACCGCCTATCTTCAACAAGGCTACTCAGAACTGGTCGCTCTTCCCTGCAATGATCTTCGCCATCGTTGTGGTCTTCATCTTCTGTTACATTCCAGCCCTCCAAGACACGATTGACACCAGGACTGTCTCGGTTGAGCACTGGTTCCTTCCGGCTGCTTTCGGTATGGGCTTGCTCGTCCTCGATGAGTCAAGGAAGTACTGTGTGCGCACTTGGCCCAACGGCTTGCTCGCCAAGATTGCTTGGTGATGCTCTTTCCTTCCATCCGAGGAGACTACTTCCTTGGCCTGTTTTCTTAGTTCAAAGGGGCCATTCAGTTCAGAAGCCGTTGGCCCAAGTGCAACAGTAGCGTAGCTGAGAAGGCTTGTCATATCGGTGTCGATTAGATGGGGGTGTCGTATGAATTTGCATACACGCATCCAGTCTGCAAGCAGACAGAGCCCAACGTTTTCTTTCTATTCATCAGCAATATGATCCAGAGCCACACCTCTTTTCCACATGTTCGACTGTCCCACAATGCAGTGTGCCACTTGCCACTTCAGCCGCAATATCTGTAGATGCACGACCCCGGCCATCGGCAATTTCCCATGCGATACCCCACACGGACTTTAATGCGCCTTGCGCAACGGGGAATCTCGTGGCTCAACGGTGAAATGCCGGTTATTGAGAGCAAGGGGTAGAAGTCAGCTGGCACCAATCGTATCACCTTGCAATATCAAGTTTCTCATAAAGGAAGACTGCAGATCCAGACTTGGCCACATGCAGCGCGGCTAAAGGTGGCCGTTCCATATTTCGATATGTGTGTGACAAATGATAGATGAGTATAGCGATGGAAGAGGGATAGTATGGTGTCTGCGGATGATTTTCCACGCGACGAGGAAAGCGTTGGTGCCTGCTCCGTAGCAAAGCGCCAAGCGAAAGCGCCCCGCAGACTTCGCCAAACCTTGCTTCGACGACCTCATCCATCCGCAAGCCAGCGATGCCGCGCCACTTGAGACCGCCGATGCGATTCAAGCTGTCTGAAACATCTTGCATCTCAATACAGATCAGTTCAAAGACCTCTTACGTCACGCATTGATGCATGCTCTGATCACACGATCTAGTCCAGTACAGAGGTGCTAGCAACGGGATCAGTGGCCTGCCGCATGCTTCTGAGTTGATGGCATTTAGGATGTTCAACCCGAGCATCAGATCATGCTGGGTAAGGCTCAGCCTCTCGAGCCCATCGCTACGCCTCTTCACCACATTGGCATCGATGACCCACCAAAGCTGCCATGAGGCCCAAAAGCGCGTCCCACACGACCCAGCTTCATCAACGTGGGGTTCCAAATCCTTCCCTGTTTTGGACAGCCTCACCGCGAACTTAGCGGCAATCCCTCATAAGGGCTTAAAGCTGCGGAGCTTGCAGAGCGTGCCTTCCATGTAGGCGGTCTGGCCAAACAGCGGCTGGCTGAGTGAGTTCGTTATTTGAGCGATGATGCTGATGATCATCCCACGTCTGAGCCTTCTCTAATTGCAATGCTTGAGACTCTGGCGTTGAGTTTGAGAAGCACGATTTCACGCCGATAGCGAGGATAAGCTGACAGCGATGATATTCACAATTAGGCGCGCTCTACGGCCCTAGAATTCCTGGGACCTCCTCCAAACTTTACCTAGAGATGGCATCACACTTTCCCGAATTTGATAGCTCCAGTCAGCGAAAGGGGCTCAGCGCTCACTACACTGCTAGCATACATATCATACAGGTAGAAGCCAAGTGTCTTGGAGCATGCAGCATATGGGCGCTTTACCTCCAATGTCACGGGCACAATATCTTGGGCGGCAAACCAAGAGGTTGCATCCGCACCTCCGGGCTTGTCCATGGTCAGACCCGCAGCCTGATTCGACAGCGGCCGTGATAAGCTGTAATGACCTTTTCAGTGCACATTCCAGAGTTCACCATTCTTTGGGTCGTCATACGAAGTGGGTAGACAATTTGAGCAGTAAAGCTCTCTAACCCAATCATTATACCACCTTAGATTAACCCCATATTTTGCAGCAACGATCGATCAGGATTTCCCCGTGGTCCGGCAGTTGTCCTCGTGGACATCACTAATCAGGCGAATTCTTCGGCGGTCTCGTTATAAGAGAGGTTATTAGGAGACATGGTTGAAGCCTCGAGATTTGTGCCTCTACATTCATCATCACTCATTTTCTCCAGCATCACGCACATTTCCGAGAGTCAAAGACTATATCACGATCACTAGTCACGATGCAGTGGGCTACCCTCCTCGCTGCGGCCACGGCCCTTGCAGGCCATGCCACTGCGCAGAACATGCTGCGATTTGCTTGCTCACAGCTTGTCGTCGAGCGAACAGATCCCCTCGTCAACCCGGGCGTCAAGTACACTCCGCATCTTCATCAGATCGTCGGGGGTGACGCTTTCAACATCACGATGGACCCTTCAAACGATATCGCGCAGATGTCTAAGTGCACTTCCTGCAGCTTCGTCCAGGATAAGTCAAACTACTGGACCGCCGTCATGTTCTTCAAGGCAAAGAACGGAACGTGAGTACCTATAACACTACGTATACATTGAGTGTGAAACATGCGCTGACCTCCTTCTAGCTACATTCGCGTGCCTCAGGTATGTAACCTCTTAGCTAACGCATCACAATCGAGAAAGTCACTAACCCCAAGCCAAGATCGGAAACGGTGGACCACAAGGAAAGCTCATCAATGACGGCGGTCTCGACGTCTACTACATCCCCAGCGGCAAGACCACTGCCTTCAAGAAGGGCTTCCGCATGCTCGCAGGCTCAGCCACCAACACCGACCCCAGCAAGGTCAAACTCTCTAACATCTGCCACCGCTGCTGGACTTCTCCCTCGGAGAGTACCTTCGTTGGCGGTGCGCCTTGCTCAGGCTCCGATACTGTCGCCATCCCCAAAGACCCCAAGTGCAAGCTCATCCGTCAGACCATTATCTTCCCCACCTGCTGGGACGGCAAGAACCTCGACTCCCCAGATCATCAGGCACACGTCGCTTATGGCCAGGGCGCTGGTGCTAATGGTGGCGGCGCTTGCCCTTCTACCCATCCCGTCAAGCTCCCTCAGATCATGTACGAGCTCATGTGGGATGTCAACAAGTTCGCCGACAAGAGCTTGTGGCCCACCGACGGCAGCGACCCATTCGTGTACAGCATGAACATCGGGTAAGTCCTTCAGCCCACTCCATACAAGCTTTTTGTCAGTAGACGAACACATCGCTGACTTCTCCCTTCAGTGGCTCTGCCGCGCATGGTGACTACGTCTTCGGTTGGGAAGGCGACTCCCTCCAAAAGGCCATGGACAACAACTGCAACCTCAACACCGCCTGCCCCAAGGCCGGCCTTACCGTTCAGCAGCCTGCGCAGTACAATGCTTGCAAGAAGAAGCAGCAAGCTCCCGAGGATGTTGACGGCTGTAAGTTTCACTTGTTCGCTATACAACCGTGCGACATGTAACTAACATGTAAAAAATAGGGCTCAAGGAGATGCCGCTCGGTGACATGGCCATCAAGGCATAGACGCTGGCTGCCGCCGTATGGCTATCATAGCTAGTGTCGCACAGTGGCTGTTGATAGGCCCTTCGTTAGTCAGAGTTGTTAGGTGTGGTGCCCTTAGCTTAGCACTCGTTTGGCATTGCGTCGTATAATCTTTTAGATCGCAGAAGAGAATTCACGCGCACGTTACGTGGCGAATATCATGCTTTTCGACATGCAACCCGTTCATGATGCTACTAGTTGATCAAGACTGGCCGCAACTCTCTACCCATTATCTTCCGCTTTGTCATAAGTGACAGGAAGTATCATGATCGGTGTGACACTGCCAGCTTATCTTCGAGCACTGAAGACACTAAAATCACGGCCTTGCCTTTTCGTGTGTAGAGTTGGGGTCGTACGCCGTGTCACTGCCTCGTTGATCGCTTCGCGAGCCTCTAGACATATGCACACAGCAGCACCCACAATTCTCGAGGAGAGACGAAATTCTACCATTCTAAAGTATGTACTCCACGAAATCTCCGACGCTATCTACAAGCCCTCTCCCAAGGCCACCACCTTCTCCCTACATCGCCTCTACACCATCACCGTAGCATTCCCCATGCCACCCGAACTCGCAACCCCGTTTCGACTCAGCAGTGCCTCAAAGTTCTGATTCGCACCCGCAGTAAAGTCATGCGTGATGTAGTTATACACATCATGCACAGGAATCGATGCGCTGGTCGAAGACGGGTTCGACACTTTGCTCTGCGAGCACGCGAAACCAAAGCGCTTGCTGCTGCTGTTGGGATCGATGCGCACGGCACCGGAGGAACCGGTGTAAGTTGTGCAGCCGGTGCATTTTACGGTGAATTGCCAATGCGTATTGTTGGATTTGTTGCCGGTTGTGAGGGGCGTGTAGGTTGCTGAGGTGTATTGTTGGGGTGTAGAGTGGCCACTACGGTGGGTGTTAGTATTTTCGCGGTTGCCACTTGGGTGGTACGACTTACGTGGCCCACCGTGAAGATACGGTTGGTTTCTGGCCGTTAGGGTATGCTACAGTGAGAGGGTTGCGGATCATGCTACCGCCCCAGGCGAGACCAACCCAGCCGAGGACGTTGGGCGCGACGACTTGAAGAACAATGTCGTATGGTTGGCCCGCTGGCACATTGGCGGGTTGCGCTATGCGGTAGATAATGTTCGCTGAAAGTGTCGCGGCCGCTTTGGTCTCAGAGAAGGTGAAGCCAGTTTCTGAGTCTACGTAGCTCACGGCGCGAGGCGCGAGGTGTTGTGTTTCTGACGTAGGCCATGCTTGAGCTAGAAACTGTTAGTTGAAAGCATCATCCGTGTTCAATTGCGATACTCACCGAGGCTAGCTAGAGCCGCAAGACTGAAGGCAAAGCGCATCTTGATCAATCGTCAATCTTTGAGGCTACGCGTAGTTGTCCAGCAGCGCTATCGCAAGGCATACAGAATTTGAAGGTAAAAAAGGAACGAAAAATACTCTACGTGTGACAAGGAAGTCCTGGAGAAACAAGATACCTTAATAAAACCAATACACACTCGCCAAGATGCCGCGCCTGAGATCCATCCACTCGAGGCCCACAGTGTAAAGTACAAAGCGGCGATATACAAGCACGCGTGCAAGATAGACTAGAATAGAACTTGTCTTATCCAGGTTGAGACCTTACTGCCACGCGTGACTGACTTCATCACAACCCGGATGTGAGGTTCAAAGGCTTCTGGAATGTGGGTCAACATCCACAGGAATGCCTCCGATTACTACTCCAAGCTAGCCTCGAACTCTCTTTGGTGGCTGTGACCATGCGAATACGGAAGATATGCTGTTTGTGGAAGGTCGCAAAGGGAGGAAGGATGGCGCTGTGTTGGCTGTGAGAGGCTCGTGTATTTACCCGCATAGTGTGTATAGTGAGGATAGATGGCTTTGTGTATCGATCAAGTGGAGATATGTTGCCACGCCCCCGGAAGCATGGATACGATTATGGCGATGTCTACGTCCCCGGATTAGCAGGGAGCGGAAATGCAGATCGAAGAAAGCGATGATCAATTGCGTTGCAAAGGCTGAAAGACAATAGCACTGCTCACGGATATGCGCAAGCGAGATTATCGTGATGTCGAGTCGTATTGACAGGATGTACCCCAGATGTAACATGTCGAAGGCGGATGGTACTACAAGCGAGCGCCACTGTATGCATCTCGCTCCGAATCGCTTCCCCACATCTCGCTTGTGGGGCAAGACATCCACGCGGAGTTCACGTGGCTAGTCGCGTGTGGCGCGGCCAAGCCCGTCATACTATGAGACCCTCGTAAATGGCGAGGGGTTGTCGAGATTGATGTTCGCTTTGTATCATACAAAGATGTGAACAAAGCAGTCGCCGTCGGTCCATCAACGCTTCGCCCTGACATCTTTCTTCCTGGTGTTGAACCCGCCGGCATCGGGGTCTATGAAGTGAGCTAAAATCCTGAAAACGTCGGAGAGGTTCTGCGAGGAATGATGACGTGTATCGCTTGCGCAATATCGTTATATACACGGTGTTGATGATCGTTAGTCTCGATAACAGGATACAGCATAATAGAAACATGTGTTGTTACAGCTCGTGCATGAATTTTGGTTCATGGTGTTACCATGGTAAGTACTGCTCAACCTTCCGTGAGCTTCTGCATCTTCTGCGCAACGACGCAGATCGATCTCATGATGCCCATTTTCGCGTGTTGTGCGCCACCAGATCGCGCGAACCAGAAAGCGGTACCAGCAACAGAAGCCAGCACCAGACCGGCCACGCCGTTGAGGATCTTGGCCTGCCTCTGTGCCGCTTGCCGAACCTCGGAGTATCGCATGTTGCTGAACGTGACTCGTGAATACTGTGTGGCCCAGCCAATGCTCGGGACGTAGATATAGAGTTGCTCTTCTACCCATTTTCGCAGTAAATATAGCGGCTTCTTGACGTCGCTTGCCATCTCGCGATAGTTCCCGTCGGCAAGATCGTTGATGGTGTGTGCGTCAGGAGTGCGCTCCTTGGTGTATTCGTCTAGTGCCTTTGATCGATCGTTGGGATACTTGTCGATGAAGTCGAAAAGAACGCGGACGTCTTCCAGTCCAGCGTTCATTCCCTGGCCGTAGAATGGTACCATGGCATGGGCCGCATCTCCTAAGATAACACCAGAATCTCCGTAGTGATACGGTGTACATTTTATCGAGATCAAAGGCAGGTGCTGATTAGATGTGTACTGCTTGCGGAGATCGTCCTCGGTGATGAGATCTGGAACCACGCCGGGGAACTTCTCATTGAAATACTCGACCACTTTTCCAGATGCGTCCAGTTGCTCAAAGCCTTCTCTGGTCAAGAAAAGCGTTGATGTGAATGTCTTGTCTAGGTTTGGGAGAGCGATGAACATGGATTCGTCCTGGGGCCAGATGTGTAGGTAGTTTGGAGGTATTCTGAATTCGCCGTCCGGTGTGGCTGGAACATTGAACTGGCACCAGAGTTTGTCGATGTACTCTTGCTGAAACGACATGGGGACAAACTTCATCAAGTGATATCGCACCGCCGAGTGTGCACCGTCGGCACCGATCATGAGATCGAAGTTGATTTCGAATTCGTCGCCCTGCTCTTCGGGAGACTTGGTACGATGCTCGAACCATGCGG
>Ga0265780_10001537_pt1 | contig 32447 bp, 24 predicted proteins | sample P1T30metagenome_FD_192432 | JGI IMG/M metagenome (GOLD analysis project Ga0265780, IMG submission 192432) | Plant litter microbial communities from East Loma Ridge, Irvine, California - P1 T30 | ecosystem: Environmental > Terrestrial > Plant litter > Unclassified | place: USA: California... | reverse complement strand
AGGTCTACGAGATCGGCGGCAAGGCGCGCTTCAATGGCGGCTATCTCAACGTCGCGGTGTTCGACGAGAAGATCAAAGGCTTCCAGTCGAACGGCTTCACCGGCACCGGCTTCGCGCTGGTCAACGCAGGCAGCCAGTCGGTCCGTGGCGTAGAGGTAGAGGCGTCGTACAAGCCGTTCCGTGCGCTGCTGCTCAACGCCTCGGGCACCTATCTCGATGCGAAATACGACAGTTTCACCCGCGCGCCGTGCTTCGCGTTCGATCCACGCTGCCAGGTTCCCGCGGGGTCGCCCGCAGGCACCCTCGCGCCGCAATTCCGCGACCTGACCGGTGCACGACCGGGCGGCGTTCCGGAATTCTCGGGCAACATCACCGCCACCTATACGCAGCAGATCACTGACCGGATCAGCGGCTTCCTGCGCGGCGAATTCATCTACACCAGCAACACCGCGCTGACCGACACCGTCCCCGCCTCGGTCGCCAGCGCCGAGGTCAAGACCGTCAACGCGAGCATCGGGCTCGACCTGCCCGACGCGTTCCAGATCCAGGGCTGGGTCCGCAACCTCGGCAACGACAGTTACTTCCTGTCGGCGTTCAACACGGTGATCCAGTCGGGCAGCTACAGCGCGTATATCAACGAACCGCGCACCTACGGGCTCACGCTCCGCAAGGGGTTCTGAACCGCGCCCGATACGACGAACGGCCCGTCCTTCGCGAAGAAGGGCGGGCTGTTTGCGGTCGATAGTGCAACGATCTGGCCGCTCGCGCGCTGTTGCCCCATCGTAACGGAGAGACGCGATGGCAGAGCTGAAGAAGGGTGACGAGGTCACGTGGAAATCGCACGGCGGCACCGCTCACGGCGTGGTCGAGAAGAAGCAAACCAGCCCGACCCAGATCAAGGGTCACAAGGTCAATGCCTCGCCCGAGGAACCCCAATTCATCGTAAAGAGTGACAACGGCGGCAAGGCAGCGCACAAGAGCGCAGCGCTCGACAAGGCGTGAAACCGATGTCGGTTGTAACGACACACCAGGAAGGACCAACATAATGGCCAAGACTCCAACCGCAAAGAGCGACGCCCCCAAGACCGGCGGCATCTTCGCGCCCATCCAGCCTTCGCCCGAGCTCGGCGCGATCGTCGGCAACGACAAGCTTCCGCGCAGCGAAGTGATCAGCAAGGTCTGGGAATATATCAAGAAGAACGACCTGCAGAACCCCGAGAACAAGCGTGAGATCGTCGCTGACGAAGCGCTCAAGAAGGTGTTCGGCAAGGACCGTGTGACGATGTTCGAAATGAACAAGCATCTCGCGGGCCACATGAAGGCGTAAAACCTGCCCTTGTGGATTCCGGAACGGCCGCGACACCCCCCGGTGCCGCGGCCGTTTCAGTGTAAGCGGATCGCCGCGTGACGGTTGCCGTTTGCCTCGATCGGGAAAGGCGCTACCAAACCCCATGCGCAGCGACGACGCCGACACCCTGAAATATCGCCTGCGTCGTCAAAGCCGTACGCCCGCGTGGCTGTCGCTGTCGTGGCGTGCGTTGCTGGCGCTGGCGTTGCTCGGGGTCGCGCTCGCGGTCCACTGGTTCGATCGCGACGGGCTGCGGCAGAATTCGGGCGAGCCCGTCACCTTCGCCGACATCCTGTATTTCACGATGATCACGGTGACGACCGTCGGCTATGGCGATATCGTGCCGGTGACGCAGCAGGCGCGGATGTTCGACACGTTCGTGGTGACGCCGATCCGCCTGTTCGTGTGGCTGATCTTCCTCGGGACCGCGTATGATTTCCTGCTGAAGCGGGTTTGGGAGAAATGGCGAATGAGCGTGATCCAGCGCCGTCTTACCGATCACGTCATCGTGACCGGCTACGGCACCAGCGGCGCCGAGGCGGTGCGCGAACTCGTTCGGCGTGGCGCCGACCCGGAGACGATCGTGGTGATCGACGATTCCGCCACCGCGCTGCAACGGGCGGAGGATTGCGGCGCGACCGTGATGGAGGGCAATGCCACGCGCAATGCCGCGCTCGAGGCGGCGCGGATCGAGAATGCGCGTGCGGTGATCGTGTCGGCCGGGCGGGACGACACGTCGATCCTGATCGTGCTGACCGCGCGTCGGCTTGCGCCCGACGTGCCGATCAGCGTCGTCATCCGGTCGCAGGACAATGAGGCGATCGCGCATCAGGCGGGCGCGAATACCGTGATCAATCCTGCGAGCTTTGCCGGGTTGTTGCTCGCCGGCTCGACGCACGGGGCGCATACTGCGGACTATATGGCGGATCTTGCCGCCGCGGGTGGTCGGGTCGCGCTTCGCGAACGCGCGGTGGCGGCGGAGGAAATCGGCAAGCCGCTGTCCGCGATCACCACCGGGCTCGGCCACCGAATCTATCGCGGGCAGCAGATCGTCTGCTTCTGGGAACCCGCAGCGGCCCGGCTCGAAGCGGGCGATATGATCGTCGAAGTCGTTCCGCGCAGCCTGGACTAGCGGCGCGAGTCCTATCCCCGCGGGCGGAATACCGCGGCGGCGATGTCCTGCTCGGTCGCGACATGCTCCTCGATGATGCAGCGGAGCATCAACCCGCTGATCCCGCGTTCGGACACCACGCTCGCTTGGGCGACGTTGAGTCCGTCGGACGACTGGCGACGCGCGCCCTCCCCCACCAGCGCATGCGGATGCCGCGTGTGAAAGGGGTAGCTGCCGGTCGTCGCGACGACGCGGTTCCGGTCGTCGACGATCGAGGCGATGCCGTTGGCGGCGGTCTTGTCCACCACCCGCATGATCGCGTCCGTCTGCCCCTCGAAGTCGAACTCGAGGTAGCAGACGCCGATCGTCGCGCCTTCTATCCGCACCGGTGCGACATAGACCAGCACCTTGCGGTCGTCCGACCATGGGTTCTGCCAGACTTCGTCGGTCATCCAGGCGACGTCCGCCGGCGCGGCCATCGTGCGCTGGAACTGAGGGTATTCCTTGAAATTGACCCCGCGTACCGCAGCATTCTCATGCGCGCACGCCGCGACCTCGCCATCGCCATTCACCACGAACGCGTTGAGGAAATAGGGCGAGCAGCCGAGCAACGACCGTAGCCGATCCAGCGCACGTGCTTCGATCCGCGGGGATACGCGATCGACCATCAGCGCTTCCACGATCGAATAATCGGTGGCCAGCATCCGCACGTCGATCGACCGGTCGTACAAGGTGCGCGCAAGCGTATCCGCGATCGACTGCGCGAGATCGGCCAGCCGCCCGCTCTCGATGTCGCGCGCAAGTTCGTCCGCGATCGCGGTGCCTTGCTGAAGGTATCCGAGCACCTCGTCACGGAAGCTGGACGCCGACGTGCCCGCCATCCCCGCCAGCGTCTTCACTTCCTGCGCCACCACGGTGAACCCGCGCCCCGCATCCCCGGCGCGTGCCGCCTCGATCGTGGCGTTGAGCGCGAGCAGATTGGTCCGGCCAGCGATCAACTCGGCCTGGCGGACGTGCGCGGTAACCTGATCGCTCAACGTCGTCAGCAGGGAGCGTATGCGGCGGGGCATGGGTACTTTCTTCCACGTTTCGATCAGCTTATCGGCAGATCGTTAACATGGGATTGAGCAACTTCGCGCCCCCGCCGAGCCCCGCCCTTACCGATACCGCCCCATCGTTACCTTGAGCACTTGTGGTTGCGCGTGGAGGTTCAAGCCGTAATCGGTCTGGTCGCCATTCCAGACGCGGCTCTTGACCCACTGCCCCTTGTCGAACCGGCCTTCCTCGACGCTGACGACGATGCCGTTCGGCGGCGATCCCGCCGCGCCCGAGAAGATCAGCCGGACGTGATCGCCCACGACGAGGAACTCGTTCGCCGACAATTGCGCGATCGCCGCGCCGCCGATCGGCTGGTCTGCCCAGGGTGCCGGGGTGGACTTGAGCCAACTCCAATCCTTCTCGCCGAACTGCCATTCGCCCCATTTCGCGGTGATCGTCCAGCCGCCCATCGTGGTCGATTGCGTGGCACCGTCATCGGGTTTGGCGAACCCGAAGGTGGGCTTCTCCGAAGCGATCCGCGCCCAGTCGCGCATGATCGAGCCGAACGCCGCATAAGGCAACGCAAACCCGTCGAGCGTGGCGGCATCCATGTTCGCGGCACCGAGCGGGTAGTTGAAATAGCCCGTCTCATCCATCCCGAACGGCGCGAACCCGACGGCCCCACGACCGAGTGCTGCATAGACGTAGCGCGCGAAATCGCTGCCGTTGCCGATCTCGGGAACCATCAACGGATTGTCGGCCCGCGCGAACTTGTCGAGATACTGGATGACGTTCGCGCTCTTGCGATCGTAGATATCGGGTGCCTGCAGATCGAGCGCCGGGGCCGCCGCCTTCCAGATGTCGAGCACGTCCTGCTGCGGACCGCCCGAGGCGACACCGGTCGGATCGGGCACGTTGGACGGCCCGGCGAGCGCGGCATTGGCATACATGGGCAACGGCTTGATCGCCTTGCCCGCCGCCGCGATCGCATTGACATAGGATGCGACATACCAGCTGTTGAACGCGCGATCGGCCTGCGCGCCGAACGCCGTGGCCCAGGTACCGCTCTTGCCCACGCGCTCCGCGAGCGCCTTGGGGATCGGCTGGGCGAACAGCTTGTCCCCCTGGGCACTGTAATCCCGCGGCACGCGGTAGCTGCCTGTCTCGTTCTGGACCTGCACCATGATGACGGTGTTCTGCGGATCATGGTCGCGCAGATATTCGATCAGCTTGACGAAGGCGCGCTTGTCCGCCTCGAGCGTCCTGGTCGACAGCGGGGTCAGGACATCATGGTCCTTCCCGGCCCGGTCCTTCATCCGCGGGAAGCGGCGGTTGTCGAGCTTGACCCACGCCGGCGTATACGCGGGCGACGTGTTCTTCCACGTCCCGAACCACAGCAGCACGACACGCTTGTCATGCGCGCGCGCCTGATCGAGCAATGCCTGGACGAACGACAGGTCGAACTGCCCTTCCGTCGATTCGACCTGTTGCCAGGCGACCGGAACCTCGACCGTATTCGCATGGATCCGGTCGAGCACCGCCCACGTCTTGGCGAGCGGCTCGGGATAGTTGGTCGAATTGTTGACTTGCCCGCTCAGCATCAGGAACGGCGCGCCGTCGACGATCAGCGCGTGCCGCCCGTCCTTGCTGACGAAATGCGGGATCCGGGTTGTGTCCGGCGCGGCAAGCGCGGGGACCGTCACGACACCCTGCCCCGCCATCACTGCAGCCGCCAACACGGTCCTGATCTTCATGGTCGGCAATCCTTCAAGTCATGGCCCTTGGGCCTATCAATAGACGACGTGCGCCGGGATGCTGAACCGGCGATCGGAGCGGGTTGCTGTACGCGGACGCGTCTCGATTCCGAAACCGGATTGTTTCAGCGCGTTCCCGGCCTCGACCTCACCGTACAGTCCATCGACACGCGTTGCCCGCTACTGGATCAGGGCGACCCCATAGCCGGGCAGCGTCAGTTTGCCCCCCGTCACCACAGCCCCCAACGCATCCTTGCGTCCCATCGGAACCGTCACGTTCGTCGTGGCATCCGTGGTGTTGACGTACAGCGTCCGTCCCTCGACCGTCCGCGCGGAGACGCCCTTCGGCGTCACGGGACCCTGTTCGATCGCCAAGTCGGCGTAGAGCGAACGGATCAATGGCCCGATGAATTCGGGCTGCGCGGCGGTGGCCAGATAGATCGCCTTGCCCTTGCCGAACCGGTTGACCGTGATCGCCGCGCTCTTTGCCGGGGTATTGTCGAACGTCGCGATAGGTTTGGCCGTGCCGAGTTCGAGGATCTCGTAATAACTGTCAGATCCGGTCCGCATCTGGCCCCCGAACCCCATCTTCAACGGCTGTGGCGAACGATAGAAGGCGCTGGTCCGCAGGCCGAACACGTCGCTCAACCGGCCCGGCAGCGGGGTGTCGAACCATTTGCCCGTCTCGTCCGCCTTGGCGGAATAGCCCGTCATGATGACCGTGCCGCCATTCGCCACGTAACGGCGGATCGCGTCGGCGCTCTCCTTGTCCATGATGTACGCGCTCGACAGGACGACGAGCTTGTACGCGTCGATCTTGTCATGCCCGACGTCAAGCACCGCCGCGTCGACATTGTCCTCGTACAGCGGCTGGAACGCAGCCTTGACCTGATCCGCGTAATTCCCCTGGAAATACTGCTTCATCGTATTGGGGCCGGGCGGCGGGCTGGTCAGCCACATGCTCGCGAACGAATAGCCCAGCGCGACATCGGGCTTGCGGTACCGCGGGAAGCCCATCGTCTGGAGCGTCTTGAACTCGGAGGCGATCTTGCCGAATTCGGCGACCTTCCACGACGGGCGGTCGTCATGATCGACCAACCCGAACAGCGACTGTTCCTCCCCGCCGAGATGCGAATTGAAGGTCCAGGCGAGGAACGACTGCGCATAGTTGAGCAGCCCGAAATAGGCCCACATCCGTGACCGCCCCGGCGCACCGTAATCGCCGCCGCCGCCCGCGGTGAATTCGTTGAACCAGACGGGCGTGTCGTGCCCGGCCTTGATCATCGTCACTTCGAACGCGGCGCTCAAGGGATCGCCAGGGTAGAAGCCTTCCGCGCCATAGGACGAGATCTTGTCCCACGACCGCAGCCAGTCGAACCCCTTGGCCTGGGCGTTGGGCCACAGGTTGGAGACGGCGGGCAGATTGGGCGCGTACTGCTTGCGGACATCGTCGAGATCGGTCAGCGCCGCGATCGTCGTGTCGGACCAGAAGCGCCGCAGATCGAGGTTGCGCTCGTTCGGGCCGGGGCCGTTGCCATAGGGCAAGTCGACTTCGTCCCAGCCGTTGAGATGCCGCGACCAGCGTTGCGTCGCCCATGCGGTGTTGAGCGCGGCGATCGTGCCGTATTTCTTCTGGAGCCAGCCGACGAAGCGTCCACGGTCCGCCTCTGAATAGGACATGGGCGAGCTGCCGACTTCATTGTCATAGCCGATCGCCGCGACCGCGGGGTTCTTGCCATAGCGCTGCAGCATCGCGACCGCGAGCTTGCGAACGAGGCGGCGATAGTCGGGATCGCCGATATTGTCCTGATAGCGCGTCGATGCGTGGAGCCGGACGCCGTCCTGGTTGACGATGTCCGCGCCGGGATAATGTTTGTGCAGCCAGATTGGCGCGGGCAGCCCGGGAATGTCGACGATCACCTTGATCCCCGCGGCATGCATTTGCGCGAGCACATCGTCGAACCATTCGAAGGTATAGACGCCCTCCTTCGGCTCGAACGCATCCCACGACAGGTCGCCCATTCGGACCATCGTGAAATGCGCGCCCTTCATCACCGCGATGTCCTGCCGGATCTGTGCGGGGGTGCGATCGACCGGCTGATAGTTCGCGCCAACGAACAGGGTGCCGCGCCCCGGCCAGTTGGGGTGGCCGACCGGGCTTTGCGCCCGGGCTTGCTCTGAGACCGCAAACGGGGCGACCGTGGCGAACAAGGCCAGTGCGAGCGCGCTGCCGATCCGGGCGAGGCGGTATCCTGGGCTTGGCATATGGTCGGGACTTTCCGGGAAACGGGATAGACGACGCATCGCGCGTCACGCGAAACGAATGGCGAAGGCGCTGGCGTGGCGCGTCGGCAGGCGTTCCGGCACGTCGATCAGCAGCGCCTGGTCGGTCTGGCGGAAGCGCAGCGCACCGGGATGGCCAAGCAATTGCACGCTTGCCACGCGACGGCGTTCGTGCGGATTGGACGCGGCCAACGCGGTGACGACGGTCTGCCCCTTGGGCTCACCGAGCGCGATCGCGTAGAGCGTGTCGTCCCTTGTCGTGAAGCGGATGTCGCGTGCGGTGTAGACCGCTTTTTCCTTGAACATGCCCGCGGCCGCCTCGGTCGGGCCCTCCCCGAAGATCTTCCACGGGCGGGTGCCGTGAATCGCTTCGGCGTTGACCTTCATCCACGGCGCCAGTTCGGCAAGCAACGTCTCGGATTCGGGCGGCAGGCTGCCGTCCGCGTGGAGCACGACGTTGAGCAACATGTTGCCGTTCTTGCTGACGATGTCGGCCAGCATCGTCACGACTTCGGTGCAGCTCTTGTACTCATAGGTCGCATTGTCGAACCAGTCGCCGTTCGACGTGTCGGTCTGCCATGGCAGCGGGTTGATGCCCTTGAGCACACCGCGCTCGACATCCTGCACCGCCCATGCCGGATCGAATGCGCCCGAGCCGGAGTCCTTGCAATTGTAGACCGCCTGCAGCCCGCCGCCGCGCGCCATATTGCGGTTAAAGAAATGTGCGAGCAGCGCGCGCCCGGTCTCGCCGAATGGGAGCCCGCCGTCCGAGTAGAGCAGATCGGGCTGATGCTGGTCGAGCAAGTCGCTGATCCGGTCGAACCACCTTTTGTGATGCACCGGGTTCTTGGTGTACCAGGATTCGGGCGTGTTGACGAAGGGCTCGTCGCGATTGTCGTAATAGAGATCGGCGAAGCGCGGATCCGCGCCGTCGTATTGGACGCCGAGCTTGGGCCAGAACTGGTCGTACAGATGGTTGGGATACCACCAGGTGTAACTCGCGCCGAGATGCTCCGACACGCCGAAGCGCAGGCCCCGCTTGGTGGCGGCGGCCTTCCATGCGCCGACGATATCGCGCTTTGGCCCCATCGTAACCGAATTCCACCGCTGGTGCCGCGAGTTCCAGAGATCGAAATTGTCGTGATGGACGCCCATCGAGACGAAATATTTGGCACCCGCCGCCGCATATCTGGCCATCAGCGCCTCGGGATCGAACCGCTCCGCGCGCCACAGCGGGATCAGATCCTTATACCCCACTTCCGACGGATGGCCGTAGGTCTGGAGGTGATGCTGATAGTGCGGATGCCCCGGCACGTACATGAACCGCGCATACCAGTCGCCCTGCCGCGGCACCGCCTGCGGGCCCCAATGCGCCCAGATCCCGAACTTCGCATCCCGGAACCACGCGGGGGTACGATAGGCCTTGAGCGACGCCTCGGTGGAATCGAATGGTCCCGTCACGAGCGGGGTTTTGACGGCGGGTGCGACACGCTTGCGGGGAGTGCCCAGCGCTTCGGCGGGTGAAGCGCCCGCCAACATCGTCGTCAACGACGCCTGCAGGAACGCACGCTTGCTGATCGGTTCCACTGCTCTCTCCCCCGCGATGTCGCAGAACACGACTTGCCGCTTATGGTAGCGGCACAACTCATCGTCGCAAATTTGTTTTCACGAGCAGAATATTGGTCGAGAGGGGGCGGTGGTGGAACGCAGCACTCATCAGCATGCCCACACGTGGCACGTTGCGCTGGCCGGTGGATTGGTGAGCGAACGGCGACACGGTGCGGTTGCTACGCTACCAAACAGCACGAACCGCCCGCTGCAGCCCATGTAAACTAAGTCAGAACGAAAAAGCTGGTGCCCCCGAGTGGATTCGAACCACCGGCCTGCGGTTTAGGAAACCGTCGCTCTATCCACCTGAGCTACGGGGGCGCGGGGCGGACCGTAAGGGGTCGGCTGGAACGGGTCAATCGACGTGCGCTGCAGAGCGCACAAGATCGTCAGTTGACGGTCTCCGGTGGAAGGAACGGCATCGGCAAGGGCGCGATCGGAACGCCCTCGTCGACCAATGCCCGCGCTTCGGCGATGGTCGTTTGCCCGTGGATCGGGGCTTGCTCCACGCTGCCGTAATGCATTGCGCGCGCTTCGTCGGCGAACGCGCGGCCGACCCATTTGGACTGGCTGAGCATCTTTGCCTGCGCCTGCGCGAGCATCTGCAAGGCGGCCTTGACCTCGGCCGGTGCGGGAAGCTTTGCCGGCGCGGGCGTCGCATCTTCGGCTGCCGATACGACAGCGGGTACGGACGCCCCGGTGCTGCGATTGCCCTTGATGCCGACGTTGGGCGCCATCACCGCCTTGCCCACCTGCGTATCGCCGCACAGCGGACACGACAGCAATCCTCGCGCAAGCTGCTCGTCATACGCCGCGCTCGAGCCGAACCACGCCTCGAACACATGCTCCGCCGAACACCGCAAGTCGAACACGATCATCCGGCCGGGTGCCCGGTCCGGACCGCAGGGATCGCACGGCGATGCGTCAGCACCGGGATCCGCGCACGGACGTCCAAAATCCGCGCAGGATCTATCTCCGCGAACCCGACACCCGCCGCCTCGCCCATGTCGAGCACGATCTCGCCCCACGGATCGATCACCAGCGAATGACCATAGGTCGCGCGGCCGTCCTCATGCTCGCCCGTCTGCGCCGCTGCGACGACATAGGCGGCTGCCTCGATTGCACGCGCGCGCAGCAGGACGTGCCAGTGCGCCGCCCCGGTCGGACGCGTGAAGGCTGCGGGAACCGCAAGAACCGTCGCGCCCGCATCGCTCAACGCGCGGTACAGATCGGGAAAGCGCAAGTCGTAACAGATCGACGGCCCGAGCTTGCCGACCGGCGTGTCGACCACGACCGCCCCCTGCCCCGGCGCATAGGCGGCGGACTCGCGCCACCGCTCGCCCGTCGGCAAATCCACGTCGAACAGATGCAACTTGTCGTAGCGCGCCCGCACCACGCCGGTGTCGTCGATCACGAACGCACGATTGGCCAGCCGACCATCCTCGCCCTGGACCGCAAGCGACCCGAGATGGACCCAGATCCCGTGCGCCGCCGCCGCATCGCGAACCGCTGCGAGGACGACGTCATCGTTCTCGCTCCGCAATACCGCCGACGCGCGTTCGCGGACCTGATCAACCAGCCCCGACATCTCGGGCGTGAACAGCATCACCGCCCCGCCCCGCGCCGCCTGCTCGACCGCGTCGACCAACGTGGCCGCATTGCGCGCCGGATCGATCCCGCTGGTCAGCTGGGCGAGCGCGATCTTCACAGGCCGAGCAGCGCGTCCAGCTTGCCATCCCGCTCAAGCGCGGCGAGATCGTCCGATCCGCCGACATGCTGCCCGTCGATGAACACCTGCGGCACGGTGGTACGACCCGGCGCGCGCTCGAGCATTTCGGCGCGCTTCGGACCACCCATGGTGATGTCATATTCCTCGGGGGTAACGCCCTTGGACGCGAGCAACTTCATCGCACGCGAGCAATAGGGACAGAACGCTTTGGTATAGATTTCGATTTTAGCCATAGTGCAGAAATGTGGGGTGCCCCCCGGAATGTCAATCTTTCGGGCTCATTCGGTCTCGCCGAGCACGCGCGCCCAGCACAGGATTGTCACGCTGTGGGCACCGCTCGCCAGCAGGATGCGGGTGCATCCCGCCGTGGTCGCGCCGCTGGTATGGATGTCGTCGATCAGCACCACCGCCTTGCCTCGCAGCACACCGGCAGGGTCGACCGCCCGGAACACCCCAGCCACCGTTCGCGCTCGCGCGCCCGGTCCCATGCCGCGCAGCGGCGGCGTGGCGCGCGTCCGGCGCAGCAGCAGCGGGTCGGTCGGCACCCCGCTGGCACGCGATACCGCGGCTGCAATCAGCGCGGCCTGGTTGAAGCCGCGCGACCACAGCCGCCAGCGATGCAGCGGGACCGGCACGATCAGCTCCGCCCCCGCGGGCATAAGCCGCGCCAGTTGCCGCGCGACCGTCTCCGCGAACGCGATCCTCCCGCCATATTTGAGCCGCAGCGCGACCGTTCGCGCGACATCGCCATAAGCGACCGCGGCACGAATACCGGCGTGAACCGGCGGATCCGCCGCACACCGATCGCACACCGCATCCGCACCATGGTCGAATGCGAACGGCTGATGACAGGCCGCGCACCACGGCGGCGTCAGGAAGCGCAGATTGCCCCAGCATGTCGCACAGAAACGGTGGTCCGCCCTGGTCACCGCGCCACATCCCGGACATCGCGGCGGCAGCGCGAAATCGGCGATGAGCCGCAGCGGGATCAGCCAAGGGACCACGTCGCCCCTTGTCGCGCGCGCCGCCACACGGCACAAGCGGCACCGTGAGTGCCCCCGAAATCTTCGATCGCGTTGCCCGCCGTCTCCACCGCGACCGCGCCGCGCCGGATTATGCATCGTACGACTTCCTCCGCGCCGTGATGATCGACGGGCTGGCCGACCGGCTCGCAACGGTCAAACGCGACTTCACCGACATGCTGGACCTCGGCTGTTTCGACGCAGCCTTCCCTGCCCCGCCAGGCGTGCACGTCACGCGGTGCGACGCAGGCGCGGCTTTCGCCCAAGCAGCAGGTGGCGTGCAGGCGGATGAGGACATGCTCCCGTTCGCGTCCGAATCGTTCGACCTGATCGTCTCGGCGGGGGTGCTCGACACGGTCAACGACCTGCCGGGAGCAATGGCGATGGCGCGACGGATGCTGCGGCCCGACGGGCTGTTTCTCGCGGCGTTCTGCGGTGCGGGGACGCTGTCGACGCTGCGCGCGACGTTGCGCGAGGTCGAACGCGAGCGGCCCGCTGCGCGAATCCATCCGCAAGTCGACGTGCGCTCGGCGGGCGACCTGCTGATGCGCGCGGGCTTCGCCTTGCCGGTCGCGGATATCGAGCCGCTGACGGTGCGCTATTCGAGCATTGGCGGATTGCTACGCGACTTGCGCGGCATGGCCGCGACCAACATCCTGCGCGACCGCGTACCACTGCGCCGCGATACGCTGTCGAGCGCAGCCGAAGCCTTCGCCGCGCGCGCCGACCCTGACGGCAAGACCGGCGAGCAGTTCGACATCATCTACCTGACCGGCTGGGCCCCCGCACCGAGCCAGCCGCAACCCGCGCGCCGCGGCAGCGGGACGCAGTCGCTCAAGACCGCGTTAGCGCGCTTTCCGGAACCCAAAACCGAATAACGAAATGCCCCATGCAGGGGCGAGACCGCCGCAACCCTGCGGCGGTCAGACGATCATGCCATCGCCCGAACTCTTGGCGAGCGTCCGCCCGATCGCATCGAACAGCGAATCCATTGCCACCGGCTTGAACAAAATGTCGTCCGCGCCGCTCGCGATGCAGCGTTCGCGCAGGTCGACCGCAGTGTCGGCGGTGACGATGATGACGGGCAGCTTGGCCTTGGCGTCGGCACGTCCCCGGATCCGGCGAAGCGCTTCGAATCCGTCCATCCCCGGCATCCGCAAATCGAGCAGGACCATCGCGTAATCATGCGCCTCGATCAGTTCGAGACCAAGTTCCGCGCTTTCGGCGCCCGTCATGGTGGCACCGGCCACGTCGAGCATGTCCTTGACGACGCGACGGTTCATCGGGTCGTCTTCGATAAAGAGAATATTCACCGGCTCACCCAAACATTACACATAAAGGCGATCCATTCGACTGCATCGGCCCTCTATCGGATCACGCGGCTTGCGAAACAACCCCGGGAATCGTGGATTTTTGCGTGCCCGGATCGCGAAACAGACGGTCCGACAGGATATTTCCGGCGATCGGTTTGGCGATGACTTGATCGATGCCCAAGGACGCAAAATGAGCAAGATCAGCGTCTTTCGGAGTCGACCACAATAAGAAAGACGGCACTTCGCTCTGTCCGATCCGCTCCAGTGCGGCATCCGAATCGACTTCGGCCCGGACTGTCGCCTCATCGACCAGAATCCTGGTGATTCCGCCCTGCGTCAGTCGATCGAGCGCCTCATCGACCGATGTGGCGAACACCACCGTCCCGGCGCGCGCTTCCAGCATGGCGCGCAACATGCTGCGCGAGATCGGATTCCGGTCGACGATCAGCAGCGCATCCTGCGGCCGATCCGCGGGTGCAAGCGATCCCGGCCCGGCCGCATGGACCAGCGGAACGCGGACGGTGAAGGTCGATCCTTCGCCCGGCACGCTCGTGACCGATATGTCGCCGTCCATCGCGCGCGCGAGGTTTCGGCAAATCGCGAGGCCCAGCCCGGTCCCGCCGAACTTGCGCGCGGTGCCGGCATCCGCCTGGCGAAAGGATTCGAAGATCAGGTCGATTTTTTCCGCCGGAATGCCGATCCCGCTGTCCTCGACCGAAATGGCAAGCGCCGCGCCTTCGTCGACCGCGCGCAGCGTCACCGTGCCACGCTCGGTGAACTTGAGCGCATTCGACAGGAGATTGAACGCGATCTGCCGCAACCGCGCCGAATCGCCGACGATGAACGCCGGGCATTGCGCAAGATCGAGCACGAACGAGACACCGCGCGCGCGCGACTGGTCTTCCCACAGGCGCGACACGTCCTGCAGCGTCGCGCGCAGGTCGAACGGGACGGCCTCGATCGTCAGATTGCCCGTCTCCATCTTCGCCACGTCGAGGATATCGTCGACCAGCGCGCGCATCGTGATCCCCGCGCCATGCACCACGGTGATCCGGTCGCGCACCGCAGGATCGATCCTGCCGTCCGCGAGCATCACCTGCGTCATGCCGAGGATCCCGTTGAGGGGCGTGCGGATTTCGTGGCTGGTCGTCGCGAGGAACTCGGTCTTGGCGGCGAGCGCCTTGCCCAGCGCGGCGTTGGTTTCCGCCAGATCGACGTTCGCCTTGCGCACTTCATTGCGGCTGCGACGGATCGTCACCAAACCGAAGACGAGCATCCCCACGATGATCCCGCCCGCGATCGCGAGCCCGCCGAAGATCGTCTCCTGCGTGCGGGCACGGAGCGCGGCGTCGTCGATGTCGCGTTGCAGCTGGGCCTGTTTCAGTTGCGCGATCCGCGTTTCCTGGTTGGCAAAATCGAACCTTGCCGCGGCCAGCGCACTGTTTGCCGAGGCTGATAGTTTCGATGTCTCGTCATCCAGCCGCTTCAGCGCCTCGAGATGGATCAACGCCTGATGCTCATCATCGAGTTGATGATAGATTCGGTAGGCCGTCTGGTGGGCATCGCGCATATCCAGGGTGGTGGTTTTGACGTCGATACCGTCGAAACTCTGTTGGATGAGCCGCTTGGCCAGCAGATATTGGCGATGCTGGAACGCGGATTGCGCGGACAGCTCCAGAAAGTGACGCCGTGCCTGCGCCGCGTCCTCGCCGCGCGAGACGCGCAACCCTTCGGCAATCGTACGGTCGGCGAGCGCCAGCTTGCCGGCTGCCAATTGTCCTCGCGCGATATTGCGCAAGGTACGCCCTTCCAGCACCGAACTTTTCATCTCACGAGCAAGCCTGAGCGCTTTGTCGTACATGACCTGCGCCTCGGCCAACCTCCCAAGTCGGTTTAAGTCAATTCCTAGGTTTCCATAGATAGAAAACAGGAGCTGCGGATCCGCCTTGTACAAAGACAACGCTTGATCATTGTACCGTATTGCGTTCTTATAATCTTCTGCCTCCTGATACAAAAGACTTATGCTTACCAGGGCTATAGCCTGACTGCGCGTTTCTCCGATATCCCTGAAGATATTATGGGCCATCTGATACGCTTTCAAGGCTTCTGCAAAATCGGCGGTCGCCGAGAGAAGCCCGCCTTTGGACAGCAGGAGATCGCCGTTCAATTTGGTCGTAACCCCCGACCGCTTTGCCAACCCTATGGCACGATCGAGTTCCGGTGCCGCATGCGCCGTATCGTTCAACCGCAGGTACGCCTCGCCGGCAAGCCATTTGGCGGTTGCAAGCTGCACCAGTCCCTCACGGTCTTTGCGCGTCGCGGCCACGCGCTGTGCGGCAACGGCGGAGGTCAACGCCTTGGATGGATCGACCTGCATCGTCGCTTTGGTGTTTGCGATGAGCACATCAAAGTCGTCAGCTGATCTTTGCGGAGCTGCGACGGCTGCATAAGCCTGAAGAGTGCAGAACAGCCCCATCGCCATAAAGGCGATGCTCGCCTTGATCTGTGAGTGCGTTGCTTTCAAGCCCAACGGATCAGTCCGATCATATCACCGGAATTACGCACGCTTCCAGAAACTCGCCGGCTGCGCAAACGTACCCCGACAGGACTCCTGCCAGGAATCCGCCGAATAATCGCGCAGAAACTGTCTGAACAAAGCAAGCGAAACCGGCCTGCTGATCAGATAGCCTTGCACCATATCGCACCCCATGACCGACAACAGGGCCAAGGCAGCTGGAGACTCCACACCCTCGGCCGTAACCTCCATGTCGAGCGCATGCGCAAGGTCGATCGTTGACCGGACGATCAGGGGATCTCGATTACTACTTGTCAGGTTCAGGATGAACAACTTGTCGATCTTGAGTTCTTTTGCCGGAAGTTGCTTGAGGTAAGCCAGAGAAGACAGTCCGGCGCCATAGTCGTCGATCGCAATGTCGATGCCAGCTGCTGCAAACGTATTGAGATTCCCAATCGCGCTCAACGGGTCTTCGATCACTGCCGTCTCGGTGATCTCAAAACCAATCCGGGCGTCGCACCTGTCCATTCGCTTGCACACGGCGGTCACGAAAGCGTCGTCGGACAACAACTGTCCGGAGATATTGATAAAAAACCGAAGGTCATGGCCATCGCCATGGACCAGTGCCTGGTCTTCGATTACCCGATCCAAGGTCCACAATGTCAGGGCAGCGATCTGCCCACAGTCCTCGGCGACGGTGATGAAGTCCCCCGGTCCGATAAGCCCGCGAATGGGATGGTTCCACCGGACCAACGCCTCACAACTGCCGATCTCCTGGCGCCGGACATGAACCTTGGGCTGGTATTGCAGGAACATCTCGCCGTTCGCGATTGCCATCGGCAGATCCTGCATGAGCGCCAATCGGTCGAATGCCGGCGCGTCCAGGGAAAGGTCGCGAACCGAAAGCCCTCCGCTAGAGCGCGCCTCCTCTAGCGCACTTTCCGCCTCCTCAATCAGGCGAACCTCTTCAACTTCGGCGTGTGGCGTTGTAGCCACGCCGACCGCAATGCATGGCTGACAAGCCCTGTCGTCGAGGTCGAGGGATCCCTGGCAGACACGCAGCACCGTCGCCGCCGAAACAGCCACGTCAGCAAGCGCCGCCTCGGCAAAGGAAAATGCGACCGTTCCACGTCCCGCCAACGCAGCGTCGATATATCCTAGGCCGGCGATGCTCGCCGACAGAAGCCGTAACAGCTCGTCCATGTGCCGTAGGCCTACTTGGCGGCGCAGAACCCTGAAGTTCGATATCTCACAAATGCCTACCGCCTGCCATTCACCGTGCGGGCTGGGGGAACTGTCCCGGTTCAAGACACGCGTTTGGTGCATGGCCAGGCTGGGACATGCTCCTTCGCTGCGCTCAGAAGACGCATTTCCCTGAGAGTGGCTCACACGTTCCGGCATTCGCTCACGCTAAACTCGAAGATTGAACGAACGGTTAAGCTCGTTCCGAGCGGGTTCTGTTCCCGAGAAAACGAGATTGCCACAACCTTAAGATTCAATTAACAAAATTTCGTGCCCAACTGGGTACGCAACTGGAGAAGAGCAATGGTTAAGTTCATCATCGCGCTCGTCTGGGGCGAAGGCAACCGTCCCTGGTAAGCTAATTCGTCGGCTTGGCGGAACAGTGCAGGAAGTATTTTCGCTGCTTGTTAATCGCCAAGCCGTTTCGATTGCTGAGGTTTTTGGCCCCTTTGGGCATAAAATACCGGAACTACTTCGCTGAATTTGCGCGGTAATTACGATGCTACTACGCTCCTGCACAACTCGACTGCAACCGCGCGACAAGCGCATCTCCATAATCACCCCATAGCCTCCGCCAAACGCGCCATAAACGCCGCGCTGCGCTCTATTTGCGACAGCGTGATGAATTCATCCGCCTGATGCGCCTGTTCGATCGATCCAGGCCCGCAGATGATCGTCGAAAATCCCGCCCCCTGGAATTGCCCCGCTTCTGCTGCATAGGCCGCCGCACGCGTCGGACCATTGTCCCCGGCCAGCCGCCGCGCCAGCAGCTCCGCAGCGCCATTCGGCTCCGGCGCGAAGGACGGGGTGGCGGATCGCCGAATCACCGACACGCCTGCCGAAGGAAAGCGTTCCCGCGCCGTGCGATGAGCCGTTTCACAAGCGTCCAGAAATGGGACAATGATCACATCCGGATCCTGCCCCGGCGGAGTCCGCAGATCGAACGTAAAGCTGCACTCGCGCGCCAGGATGTTGACCGCGGTGCCGCCCTGCATCAACCCAATCGTCAACGTCGCGTGCGGCGGGTGATAGGGTGACGCCGGATCGCCGTGCCGCTCCAGTTCCAGCGCAATCTGCCGCAGCCGCTCCATCAGTTCGACCGCGATCATGTTCGCCGACAGGCCGAGATGCGTCAGGCTCGAATGCGCCTCATGCCCGGTCACCGTCACGCGCCAGGTGGAGATGCCCTTATGCCCGCTGACCACTTCCATGCTGGTCGGTTCCCCCACGATCACCGCAAGCGGCGCAGGAAGGTCCGCGACCAGTTCGCGGATCATCGACGGCGCGCCGAGACAGCCGACTTCCTCGTCATAGGAAAACGCCAGGTGGATCGGCCGCACCGATCCCCCACGCGCAAACCCCGGCACCGCCGCCAGTGCAAGCGCGAGGAACCCCTTCATGTCGCACGTGCCGCGCCCGAACAGCTTGTCCCCCCGCCGGGTCAGCACGAACGGATCGCTGCTCCACGCCTGTCCGTCGACCGGCACGACGTCGGTATGCCCCGACAACACCACTCCGCCAGCAACCGCGGGCCCGACCGTCGCGTAGAGGTTCGCCTTCGTCCCTTCCGGATTGGCGACCCGCCGACTGGCGACGCCGTGACCGGCCAGGAACGCTTCGACATATTCGATCAGCCGCAGGTTCGAATCCCGCGAGGTCGTATCGAAGCCGATCAGCGCCTCCAGATGGGTCAGCGCAGCGGCGTAAAGCTGGTCGGCAGTGTCCATAGCGTTGGTTCTAGGCACGTATTAACCATTTTGCCAATCACCCTGTCGGGGTTGCCGCCGGTTCTTCCCAACCGCCGCCGATCGCCTTGAACAAGGCGGCGGTGTCCTGTCGCAATTGCGCGTTGCTCGCGGCAAGCTGTTCGCGCGCGGTCAGCACGCTGACCTGCGCATCGAGCAAGGACGTCTGCGTCACGAAACCGGTGCGATATTGCGCCTCGACCGAGCGCGCGGTCGACTGCGCATCCGCGACCGCGCGTTGCAGTGCGGCGTTGCGCGCGCGCTCGGCATCGATCCGCGCGAGCGGGTCCTCGACGTCGCGCAGCGCGCCGAGCACGGTGGTGCGATATTGCAGATAGGCCTGTTCGCGGTCTTCCTTGCGAATCCCGATCGTCGCCTTGCGGCGCCCCCAGTCGAGCAGCGGGAATTGCACCGCGCTCGTCCCGGTCAGCTGCAAGCTGTTCCCCGCAACGAGCGTGGCGAGCGAGGTCGACAGCAATTGCGCGATCCCGGTCAGGTTGAACTTGGGATACAGGTCCGCAACCGCGACGCCGATGTCGGCGGTCGATGCCGCAAGCTGCCGCTCGGCTGCACGGACGTCGGGCCGACGGCGCAACAGATCCGACGGAAGCCCCACCGGCACCACCGGAAGCGCGACCAGCGGAACGCCGGGCCGCGTCAGTTCGCCGTCCAGCGTCTCGGGCTCGACCCCGAGCAGGATGCCCAGCGCATGGATCCGCACCCGCACGTCCGCACGGATCGGCTCGAGCCGCGCCTGCGTGCTGGTGATCGATCCGCGCTGCCGGGTGACGTCGATCGACGGGACGAGCCCAACCCGAGCGATGTTGCCCGCGATGTCGAGTGAGCGCTGTTGCGCCGTGATCTCACTCTGGATCACGCCGATCTGTTCCTGGTCGAGCCGCAACGTGAAATACGCCTGCGCGACTTCGGCGGCCAGCGTCACCGCGGCGTCACGCCGGGTCCATTCCGCCGCCTCGACCCGCGCGCCCGCCGCCTCGACACCCCGACGACCGCCGCCGAACAGGTCGAGCTCCCAGCTCGCATCGAACCCGGCCGAGAAGGTCGTGATCCCGCTTCCGGGGAGCGCGAAGCCGGTGCTGCTGCCAGCACCACCGCCGGTGCCCGTGCCGCCGCCGTTCCCGCCGGAGAAGGCCCGCGCGATCGAGGCGAGCCCGGCGTTCTTGCTGAATTCGACATGGCTGACGTTGCCCGCCGCATCCAGCGTCGGCTTGCCGACCGCGCGCGCGGACACTTCCTGCAACCGCGCCTGCCGCACGCGCGACGCCGCGATCGCGATGTCGGGGCTATCCTTCAGCGCACGATCGACCAGCGAATCAAGCTGCGGATCGCCGAATGCGGACCACCAGCGCACCGGATCGACCTGCGCGCCGGGGGCCGGGGCAAGCTGGCGTTCGGCGAAGGCCGGCGGGACGGCGAGCTTGGGCGCGGTATAGTTCGGCCCGACGGTACAGCCCGCGAGCAGGGTGCTCCCCAGCAGCGCGAGAGAAAAAAGCGAGCGGGTCAATGGGCCATGCCTCCACCACCGCCACCGGACTTGCCGGAGCGCATCAGGAATACGAGCGGTGCCACGACGAGCACCACGATCATCAGCGAACGGAACACGTCTAGGAACGCGAGCATCGACGCCTGGCGCTGCACCGTCTGGTACAGCACCGCCAAAGACGTCGTCCCCGGATCCCCCTGCCCGCCAAACGCGCCCTGCGCCTTCGACAGCCAGTCGGTATAATTGGGATCGAGCGGATTGAGCTTCTGGACCAGTTCGGACTGGTGGCGTTGCTGCCCCGACGCGAGCAGCGTCTGCGCGGTCGAAATACCGATCGACCCGCCCAAGTTACGCGAGATGTTGAGCAGGCTCGATGCCTGCGCGGTCTTGTTCTGCGGCAGCCCGACATAGGCGACCGCGTTGATCGGCACGAACAGGAACGGCAGCGCCATCGCCTGGAACAGACGCGCGATCGCGGCATCGTGGAAGGTGATGTCCGCGTTCAAGTGCGTCATGTTCCACAAGGCGAACGCCTGGACCAGCAACGCCGGGAACAGCATCAGCCGAACATCGACCACACCCGACAACCTTCCTGCGAACGGCACCGCGACCAGTGTCGCAATCCCGCCAAAGGTCAGCGCCAGCCCCGCCTGGAACGACGTGTACCCCAGCACCTGCTGCAACATCTGCGGGATCAACTGGGTCGTCCCGAACAGGATCATGCCGGTGATCCCCATGATCAGCAGCGTCAGCGAGAAGTTGCGGCTCTTGAGCAGCTTGAGATCGATCACCGGCTCGTCGTGGTTGAACTCCCAGAACACTAGCGACACCAGCGACACGAACGCGATGCTCGCGGTCGTAATGATGACGCTGCTCGCGAACCAGTCCTCTCGTAAGCCACGATCGAGCGTCAGTTCGAAGAAGCCGAGCCCGAGCACGATCAGGATGATCCCGATGTAATCGACGCGGATCCCGCGCTTGAGCAGCTTCGCGCGGTCCTGCTTGATCGCGTCTGGCTCGTCGACGAAGATGTTGACGAGGAACACCGACGCGATCCCGATCGGCACGTTGATCAGGAAGACCCAGTGCCAGCTCGAATTCTCGGTGATGTATCCGCCGAGCGTCGGCCCGAGCACGGGGCCGACCACGACGACGATCGCGAAGGCAGCAAACGCCATCCCGCGTTGCTTGGGGGGAAAGGTATCCGCAAGGATCGATTGCTCGACCGGCGCGAGGCCGCCGCCGCCAATGCCTTGCAGCACGCGTGCGATGACCAGCGTCGTCAGGTTGGGCGCGAGCCCGCACAGCAGCGACGCGAGCGTGAACAGAGCGATCGACAACAGAAAGTAGCGTTTCCGCCCGATCACGTCGGACAGCCACCCGCTGATCGGGATGACGATCGCGTTGGCGACGAGATAGCTGGTCAGCACCCAGGTCGCCTGGTCGTTGGAGACCGACAGCCCCCCCGCGATATGATCAAGCGCGACGTTGGCGATCGAGGTGTCGAGCACCTCCATGAACGTCGGGATACTGATGATCCCCACGATCAGCCACGGGCTGTACGCGCCCGCGCCCGATCGCGACGGATCCCAGCCGTCCTGCGCGACGGCGGTTGCCACCTCAGCGCACCTTGACCGTCGGGATCACCGACATGCCGGGGCCGAGCGGATATTTGCGCGGATCGGCGCCGTCCTTCGCGTCGAATTCGATCCGCACCGGAACGCGCTGGACGACCTTGACGTAATTGCCCGTGGCGTTCTGCGGCGGGAGCAGCGCGAACGCCTGGCCCGCGCCGCGCTGGACCGAGTCCACATGGCCAACGAACTTGACGTCGGGATAGGCGTCGACCTTGATCTCGACACGCTGGCCGATCTTCATGTCGCGAAGCTGCGTTTCCTTGAAGTTCGCGGTCACCCAGACGTGATCGGGGACGATCGCCATCAACTGCGTGCCCGGGCCGACATAGGAACCGACGTTGACCGAGCGGTTGACCACCTGCCCCGACACCGGCGCGACCAGCCGGTTGTCGCCGAGCGTGATGTTGGCCTGCTCGACCGAAGCGCGCCGCGCGTCGATCACCGCGCGCGATGCGTTCACCTGCTTGCGCGCGACGAGAATGTTGGCGTCCGCGCTGTCGATCTGCTGGCGCGCGGCTGCGGCATCCGCCGCGGTCGAACGCGCGGTCGCGCGGGCGGCGTCGAGCTGCTGTCCCGCCACCGCCGACGGATCTATCCGCAGCAACGCTTCGTAGCGCGCAAGATCCTGCTGCGCCTTCGCGGCGGTGGCAAGCGGTGCGCGCGCCGAGGCAACCGCCTGTGCGCGATTGGCCTGCGCCGCGGCGACTTGCGCGCGGCTTTGCTCGAACTGGGCTTCGGCCTGTTTCACATTGGCCTGCGCTTCAGCGACCTGCGCGCCGCTGCTCGACGCTTCGATCACTGCGAGCAGCCGGCCCGCCTCGACATGGCGGTTGTCGATATCCGCGACCGCCTTGAGCGTCCCCGCGACTTTGGGCGCGAGCCGCACGATATGCGCGTCGACGAACGCGTCGTCGGTTGATTCATACTGGCGCGCGTCGAGATAATAGAGCGTCCCGCCGATCGCGACTACTACCACGACCGCGATCAGGATGATCCAGAACAGCGGCTTCTTGAAGAGCGACGGCTTCTTGGGCGCGTCGGTCTTCTCGTCGTTCTTGTCCGCCTCCTGGGCGTCGTCCTGCTTGGCGGCGTTGTGGTCGTCGCTCATGGAAGCTCCTGTCGTTCGGCGATCATGCGGTCGAGAATGGCGTCGGTATTGGCCGCGATCCGCGCGGCGAGCGCGGACAGCGCATCGGCATCGAGGCTCGGGCGGCGCAGCAATTTGAGTGCGGTCGCGCACGAGGCGCGCAGCATGACGATCTGGCCCATCAGCGTGAGCACCGCGACCTCGCAGGCGAACGGGTCTTGCCGCCCCGTCGCGATGCGCACGAGTTCCACGATCGTTTCGAGCAACTTGCCCATCAGCCCGCCATAGATGCGGTCGAATGCCTCGGTCGGCTCCATCTGCTCACGCACGATGAACAAGGAAAAGGCGCTGTTCTTCGTGCCCATCGTCTCGATGAAGCGCGCCAGAATGTGCTGGACCGCGGTCCGCGCGGCGCTCGCGGTCATGCCCGGCGACAGCGCGCCTAGCTCCAACGCGGGCGCCATATGCTCACCGATCTGCGCCGCGATGTGATCGGCTGCGGCGAGGTACAGCCCTTCCTTGCCACCGTAATGATAGGTGATCGACGACATCGCCGTCCCCGCCGCCTTGGCGATCCCACGCGTGCTCGCGCCTTCGAGGCCCTTGGCTCCGAATTCAGCGATCGCAATATCGAGGAGTCGTTGCTGCAACACAGCGCGCCTTTAGTTCGTTCGAACGAACGCTACAAGTTGCATTGCAGCAATGCCCGAGAAACATTCCGATACAGAGTGGGTTCCGGGGTTTACGACGCGCTACCTGTGTTCAGCGCTTCTCCGGCGAAGGCCGGGGCCCAGTAGAGATGTCCAAGGTAACGAAGCGCAGCCCTTCACCTTCCAGCGTTCCGCTCCTGGGCCCCGGCCTTCGCCGGGGAAGCGCCTACTCAATCAGGCCGCTTCCTTCCGCGCCACGCCCTTGCGCGCAGGCACCGGATTGGAAAACTCCATCCCGTCATCCACCGACCCGTATTTCAGCGCCAGCAAATCGCGCGCGTAGTTCTGGTGCACCCGCCACGGTGCCTTGCTCCCTTGCTTGGGAAACTTCGCCATCGCCCGCGTGACATAGCCCGAGGTGAAATCGAGGAACGGCGCAGGCGCAAGATCCGCCCCGCCAACCCGCGGCGTAGCCTGCCGCAACCCCCGCTTCTTCATCGTGTTGAGCAACCGGCACACATAGCCACACGTCAGGTCCGCCTTGAGCGTCCACGAGGCGTTGGTATAGCCGAACGACGACGCCATGTTGGGCACGTCGCTATACATCATCCCCTTGTAGTTGAACGTCTCGGTCAGATCGACCGGCACCCCGTCGACGCTGAACGCGACGTCGCTCAGCAGCTGGAGTTCCAGCCCGGTCGCAGTCACCACCACGTCCGCCGGAAGCTCGGTACCCGACTCCAGGAGCAACCCGTTGCGGGTAAAGCGCACGATCCGATCGGTCACGACCGATGCACGATCCTGCTTGATCGCCTCGAACAGGTCGGCGTCAGGAACGAGGCACAACCGCTGGTCCCACGGATTATAACTCGGCGTAAAATGCGTCGCGACGTCATAGTCGGGCCCGAGCTGATCGCGCACCAGCCCGATGAGCCGTTCCTTGGTCTGCGCCGGCCGTTTGCGCGCGAGATTGAAGAACAGCATCCCCATCAACACGTTGCGCCACCGCACCAGCCGATAGGCGAGCTTCGCGGGCAATTTGCGCCGCAGCCAGTTGGCCGCCGCATCCTCCGCCGGGCGCGACACGACATAGGTGGGGGAGCGCTGGAGCATCGTCACATGCGACGCAGCGTCCGCCATCGCGGGCACCAGTGTCACCGCGGTCGCGCCGCTGCCGATGACGACGACTTCCTTGCCTGCATAATCGAGGTCACCGGGCCAGAATTGCGGATGGACGATCCGCCCCGCGAACGCTTCGGTCCCCGGCCATTCCGGCGTGTGCCCCTGCGCGTAATTGTAATAGCCGCTGCACATGAACAGGAACGCGCAGGTAAACACCACCGGCCCGTCCGGCCCGTCCGCCTCGACCCGCCAGCACGCATCCGGCGTGGACCACGCAGCGCGCTTGACGTGGTGGCCAAACCGGATGTGCCGATCGATCCCGAAATCGCGTGCGGTTTCGGTCACGTAGTTGAGGATCGACGGTCCGTCCGCAATCGCCTTCGCCTCGGTCCACGGCCGGAACGAATAGCCCAGCGTGTACATGTCCGAGTCCGACCGGATCCCGGGATAGCGGAACAAATCCCACGTCCCGCCCAACTGTGCGCGCCCCTCAAGGATGACATAGGAGCGGTCCGGCGATTGCGTCTGGAGATGATATCCCGCGCCGATCCCGGAAATCCCGGCACCAACCACGACCACGTCGAAATGCTCTGCCGTGCGCTGTGTCATCATCGCTCTCCGAGGGTCATGAATATGACATATCAGACCCTCGGGGAAGCATTAGGTTGCGATCAGAAATCCTTTCTGTAGCGCACCGTGACGTTCGACCCACCGAACGACCCGGCCTGCGACAGAACGCTCAGCGTCTTGGTCAGCGAAACCTCCAGCTGCGTTGCGGTGAACCCGCGCGCATCGGTGATCACTTCGACATAAATGTCGTCGGTCAGGTACTTGCCCGCCGCCAGCGACGTGCCCTGCCCGGTCGCCTCATTCGCCCCGAGCACGCGCAACCGGTCGATCCCGGTCGCCGAGCGCAACTTGCCAAGCGGATTGAGACCGCCGCCTGATCCCCGCAGCGAGTTGAGCGCCGACGCCAGCTGGACCGCCTGGATCGCCGACAGGTTGGTTACCGAGCTGCCGAACAACAGGCGGCTGAGCACTTCGTCCTGCGGCAACGCCGGGGTCGAGGTGAACGCGATCTGCGGACGCTGGCCCGTGCCCGTCACGTTGATCGTGACTTCGACGTCGCTCGTCGTGGTGGTCGCGCTGATGTCGATCACTGGATCGGTCATCGAACCACCGTCGAAGCGAATGTCGCCCTTGGTGACTTCGAACCGCTTGCCCGCGAACGAATAAGTACCGCGCACAAGCTGCAAGCGTCCGAGGATCTGCGGTGCCGCCGACGTCCCCGCGACGCGCAGGTCCATTTCCCATTCGGACTCAAGACCCATGCCCGACACGAACAACTGGTTGTCCGCGCGCACTCGGATATCGAGCTTGAACAGGCCGACCGGCGCTTCCGCCTTGGGCGCGGCGGCATTCTTGACCAGATCGCTCTTGCGACGGACGCCCGTCAGCTCGGCGACTTCCGCCTGCCCCTGCCGGATGATCTCGTAGCGCGCATTCGGGATCGTCAGGTCGCCCTTGATCAGCCCACCATTCGCCTTGGAGTTGGTGATCGCAATCGTACCCGTCGCGGTCGCGCCAAGCGCATCGCTCCGTGCAAGCCGCGCATTGTTGAGCGTCGCCTGGATATTGATCGGGAAGCCCGAAGCCGCCGCGAACCCGACCGAGCCACGCGCCTGGACCGTACCCTCGCCCGCACGCGCGGAGAGCTGCGTGATCTCGAGCCGGTCGTTGGTGAACCGCCCCGCAATCTTCATCTGGCTGAGGCGCGTGCCGTAGACTTCATTGTCATAGGTCAGCGCATCCGCCCGGATGATGCCGTTAAGCTGCGGCGCATCGACGCGGCCACCAAAGTCGGCAGCGATCGCGATCGGCCCCGACAATTGCTGGCGGCTTAGCCCGGCGAGCGAGAACAGCACGCCCGACGGCCCATTGTAGCGAATGCCCCCTGAAAGCGGCGCCGCCATCAGACGCGAGACCCAGCTGTCGCCGCCGCCCAATGGCCGCAACGTCGCGACCATCCGGCCAACCGTCGTCCCGCCACGCTGGACGAGCGCCCGCGCTTCGCCGCCTGCGTCGGTCAAGCCGATCTGGCCGACGACGTCCACCGGCTCGGATACGCTGGCGAGGCTGGAGCGCGTGAAGTTGGCGATGCGGAACTGGCCCGCGATCTTGGGCACCGAAGCGCCACGCGGCTGTGCATAGTCCATCGACCCCGTCACCGCGCCACCGAGCCCGAGATCAGGAACGAACGCGTTCGCGACCGACAGGTCGAGCTTGTCGAGCCGCAGCTGCGCCGACAACCCCGAACCATAGACCGCCGCAACGCGCGCCGAGCCATTGTCGAAGTCGATCCGCGTCGGCTGCAACCGGTAGGTCGACCCGTCGATATCGATCCGCGCGGGGTTTGCCGTGCGGAAGCCGATGCCATTGGCCGCGCCCTGAAGCGATGCGAGCCACTGCTTCGGGCTGAGACGCGCATTGGCGGCAAGGCGGAACGGCACGCCGTTCGATCCGGCAGCGACAAGCTGCGCGGTACCCGACCCGCCGGCATAGTTCACCTTGGCGCGTGCGGTCGAAATGACCGTCGGGCCGTAGCGAAGATCGGCCACCTGCGCGTCCGCGACGACTTGCGGCGTCGGGGTCAGGATCGCGCGCGCATTGACGATCGCGCGACCGATCGTGAAGTCGACCATCCCCGGAATCTTGGCGTTGCTCGCCCGCGCGGCGACATCGACCTTCTGATACTGGCCCTGCGCCCCGAGCAAGGCCGCCCCGCTGATGCCCGAACCCGCGAAGGTTACGCGGCCACCGAACGGCCCTGCGGCGAGCTGCTGGACACGACCCTTGAAGTCGATCCCGGCAAAGCGCGCATTGCGGATGTCGACCGTCAACGGTGCTGCCGGCACGACGTTCAGGTCGGCGCTGAACGGACCATAGTTGGTCCCGCCCTTGGCGAGCACGAGATAGCTCGAGCCGGTCCCGCGCACACGGGCTTCCAGATTGACGAGGCCGATCCCGACGCCCGGACGCGGTGCCCGCAACAGCACGACCGGCTTGGTCGCGGTGCCCGTGACACGCGCGAACAGCGGGCCATATTGGGTGGAATAGGCATCCGCATCGACCGCGAGCGGACCCTTGGGATCATAACGCCCCTGCCCGCGCGTCACACGGAACTGGGGTGCGTTGAGCCGCAGGTTGCGGAAGGTGATGATCCCGTTCGGATCATACCCGACATCCGCCGTCACAGCAGCGTTGCCGCCGAGGAAATTGCGCGCGCCTTCGTTGAAGATCTGCGAGGTCCGTGCGGCAACGTGCGCGGTAATCCCGAACCCGCCCGGCATGGTGACGAGCTTGGCATCGGTCTTGACGCTGACGATCCCGAAGCTCTCGACGCGATAGTCGTTGACTCGCCCGTTGAGCGCGGCGCGGTACATGCCGGTCGCCAGATCCGCCGCGATCAACGCGGTCGCATCGATCTTGCGCGAGCGAATACGCAGATTGTCGGACAGCACCTTGCCGTTGGCGATCGCGAAGCTGCCGTTGATCGCAACCGCATCGAGCAAGCCGCCCGCTGCGGCATTGAGCCCGGTGATCCGTGCAGCGCGGGCAGCAACCGGAATGACGATATGGTCGGCGTTCACTCGCGCGAGACCCGAGGCGTACAATTGCTGCACGGCCGTCTCGCCGAAGCCGAGCACGCCTGCGCTGATCACGTAATTGACCGTCGGCGTCGCGAACTTGCCGTCGAGCACGACCCGCGCGCTCACGTCACGCCCATTGAGGTTGGGCAGGATCGCACCGGGCTTGATCAGCTTGGCCTCGACCGCGAACTGGCCGAAGGCACTTTGCGCGAGATCGATCAGGCCTTTGGCGTTGACCGCCATCGCGTCCGACTTGAGCGCAACGACCGTATCGACCTTGCGCTCGTTAAGGCGCGCGTCGATCGACACGTCGAGCGCAGGCGCGGTGATCCTAGCGATCGGGTTAGTCGGCGTCGCATCGTCCTTGGGCGCGCCGCCGGGATAGAGTCCGGGCTTGGTCGTTCCACGAACCTGGAAGAAGCCGTTGCGTGCGGAAAGGTTGAGGTCGGCGAACTGTGCGCCGCCAAGCGTGCCGGTCGCCTTGCCGGTCCACGCGCTCCATGCGCCCTTGCCGGCGATGGTGAAGTCGAGCGGTGCCTTCAGCCCGCTCATCTCCGCAACGACGCCGCGCGCAGGCGCAGTAATCCGCGCGTCGATCCCGAGCCGGTTTGCGTCGGGCACCGCGTCGAGCTTCAGGCGCAACGTGTCGCCGCCAGCGATGCCGGGGCCGGTCAGCGCGTCGACGTTCGCAGTAATCTGCGCGCGCTTGTCCGCAATATGGGTCGCGCCGTCGATCTTGATGATGTGCGCCGTGCCCATCACGGCCTTGCCCAGCACCATCCGGTTCACGGTCAGGCGACCGATGTCGATGTCGAGATCGGGCAGGATCGGCGCATTGGGGTCGGTCGGCGTCGGCTTGAACACCGGCGAGCGCGTCATCGTGATGAGGTTCGCCTGCGCCGACAGCACGTTGACGTGGTTCTTGACGTAATCGAACGGCCGCCAGTCGACCGCGATCCGCGGCGACGACAGGAACACACCCTGCGGATCGCTCACCCGCAAGTCATTGAGCACCATCTTGCCGTAGATCGATCCCTCGATCCGACCGACGCGGATGTTGAGCCCGCCTGCGGTCTTATAATCCCCGATGAAATTGGCGATCACGCGCCGACCCGGCGCGGTATCCAGCCCGAAGACGATCCCCATCGCCAGCAGGCCCAGCACGCCGAGCGTTACTGCAATCCACTTGATGATCCGCTGCCACAACGGGCGCCGTGCAACGACGACGGTCTCTTCATCCGCCATCAGAAGGCCTGTCCGATCGAGATATAGAGCGCGACCTTGCCGTCGCCCGGGCGTGGGTTGAGCGGGGTTGCGATGTCAACGCGCATCGGCCCGAAGTTGGTATAGAAGCGCCCGCCGATGCCCGCGCCGAAGCGCAGGTCCGATCCCTTTGGCAACACGCTGCTATACGCGTTACCGGCATCGATGAACGGCACGATCCCGTAATTGCCGAAGCGATAGCGTGCTTCCAGTGCAAACTCGTTGATGCTGCGTCCGCCGACCGGGTTGCCGTCGGGGTCGAGCGGCCCGAGCCGCTGATAGCCATAGCCGCGCACCGATCCGCCGCCGCCGCCGTAATAGCGCCGCGACGGTGCCAGGTCGTCGCGATCGATCCCGGGGATCGATCCGGCGCGCACGCGTCCTGCGATCACGATGCTCTGCCCGACCGGATAATAAGCGCTCGCCTCGATCAGCGTGCGTGCATACGGCCGCACGGCACCGCGCACCGAGCTTTCGGGGCTGACGCTGAGTTTGAGGCGATAGCCCTTGGTCGGGTTGAGCAAACTGTCCGACCGATCGAATTGGACCTGCCCCGGCAGCGCCGCGATGAAGTAGGTCCCGCGGACGCGCTCACCGCGCGTGAAGTCATAAACGCTCTCGTTCGTGCCCACGACTTCGAAACCGTAGGCATAAGTGAACTTCTTTTGCCAAAGCGGCGTCGAATCGTACGAAATCCGGCCCGAAAGCGTCGCCGTGAAGGCGTCGAATGCGTCATAATTGGAGTGGTTCACCCCCGCCGTCAGCGTCACCGTGCGGTCGCGCCGCCCGGCATTGGAGCGACGGAACGTTCCGCTTACGCCCTGCTCCTGCGTACCCACGACCGCAGTCCCGATCAGCGCGCCCTCGGGCGGGAAGACGTTGCGATGCGTGAACGCGCCTTCGACCTGTACGCCCTGACCCGTGCTATATCCGCCACTTACCGACAGCGAGCGCGGCTTGCCGCGCTCCTGCTCGACCAGCAGGTTGACCTGCTCGGTCCCATCCGGATTGATGTTCCCGGTCGGCTTGGGCTCGACCGAAACGGTCGAGAACAATCCCGTCGCGACCATCGCCGCGCGCAGATCGTCGACCTTGCGATTATCGTACAGTTCACCCGGCTTAAACCGTTGCAATACCCGGACATGATCCGCCCCGAACGCGAGACGCCCCTCGGTCGTGGTCGTCCCAAACGACGATCGCGCCCCGACTTCGACCGGCAGCGTATAGTCGCCCGTGCCCGCCAGATCATCGAGCAGGATGTCGCGTTCGCCAACCTTAGCAAAGGGATAGCCCTGCTGCGGCAAGGTCAGCGCAACGTTCGCCTCTGCCCCTTGGACGCGCAGCGCATCGATCGGCTCGCCGACCTTGAGCGGCAACGCGTCGCGGATCAGCGTCGGCGGGATCGTCGGATCCGCCTTCACCACGATCGTCCCGAACTTATATTGCTTGCCCGGCGTCGCCGCCACGATCGCCTTGACGCGCGTCTTGTCCTTTGGGTCAGTCTCGATCGTCGAGACCGCGGTACCGTCATAATAACCGAGGCTTTTCATCAGCCTGATCGCAAGCTGCTCATCCTCGCGGCCGCGTGCGGCGATGACGGTGCCGTTGGGGGCCTTGCCCTTGCCGCCCTTCAGCGCGGACAGGCCGTTGAACTGCGCGGTCAGCTTGAGCGGATCGAGACCGCGGATCACGGTGTCGTAGCGGATCTCGGGGGCCTTCTCGTCCTTGACCGCCACGTCGACCAGCGGCGTGGTATCGAAACTCGCAAGCGGCTGGAGCGGCTGGGCAATGTCGGCGGGGATGACGGGCGCAGGCGTTGCAGCCTGCGCAGGAGCGCCAGCAACGGGCGCCGTCGTCGTCGGCGCAGGCTGCGGCGCAACAGGCGTGCCCGATGGCGTGACCGGCACCGGGATCATCGGCTCGAGCGGCGCGTTAATATCGTTGCTAAGCGGCGGAAGCGCCTTGTCAAAATCCGGATCGGACACGATCGGCGGCTCCGCCGCCTGCCCGACACCTGCTGGTGCCGGCGTCGCAGGGGATGGCGCCTGTTGCAGGCTTGCTACCGCGATGGCGAGAAGCCCGCTCGAATACGCCAATGAAATCAAGAGCTAAACTTCCCCACTTCGCGCGAGGTCCGATTTTCTGGTCCTTCGCTCAGCGTCCCTAACGCGCGAAACCGAAATGGTTTCCGCATAATTACGTATGATGCCGTTGGTTGCGACGAACCGTTAACCATGCTCCGCATCGAATGGCGCCGCCGAGGTTTCCAGCCGGTCGAGCATCGCGCGAAAGCTCTTGATCTCGGCCGCAGAAAAGCCTGCAAACACGCGCGCTTCCAGCTCGAGCGCTTTTGGCGCGACACTTTCGTACAACGTCCGCCCCGCATCGGTCAGCGCCAGCAGATGAGAACGTTGGTCGTTCGCATTGGGCTTGCGCTCGACCAGTCCGCGCTCGACCAGCGTTGCGGCGGCGCGACTGACCGTCACCTTGTCCATCCGCGTCGCCAATCCCAGCGCTTGCTGCGTCGCGCCCTCGCTCTCGGCGATGATCGCGACCAGCCGCCATTCGGGGATCTTGAGCCCGAACAACGCCTGATACGTGCTCGCCACCGCTGCCGAAACGCGGTTCGACACGATCGACAAGCGATACGGCAGGAACTGGTCGAGCTTGAGCGTCGTCATGGAACAAGGGGATAAGGGATGGACCGTGGTTGGCAAGGCCGCTATATCGTTACATCTGAAACCATCTCGGAGCCGATGCGATGACTGCCACCGAAAACCCGATGGGCCTGAACGGGTTCGAATTCGTCGAATTCACCTCGCCCAA
>Ga0265780_10001535_pt1 | contig 32461 bp, 28 predicted proteins | sample P1T30metagenome_FD_192432 | JGI IMG/M metagenome (GOLD analysis project Ga0265780, IMG submission 192432) | Plant litter microbial communities from East Loma Ridge, Irvine, California - P1 T30 | ecosystem: Environmental > Terrestrial > Plant litter > Unclassified | place: USA: California... | reverse complement strand
CGTTGCAGCTAACACCATTACTTTTAGCAAAGAGCAGGAAGCTGCGCTTACCCCGCAACAGCGCGAGGGCATAAACGCTAAAAAAGGAGAGGTTATAGATAAGCTTAAGGGCAGTAAAATTACCGTAGCCGGCATAGCTATTGAGCTTTTAATTGCCGACATGAACAAAAAAGGTACGTACTCCACCAAGCCTTACAGCGATGCCCATATCCTGACCATTACCTACGAGGACGGAACCACCGATGATATGGCCGTGTTTATTAAAGACAAAAAACTGCACATTACTAAAAGCGACGATGCTAATCGTGATGAGATGGTTTTTGCAAAGTAGGTGCGCCCCGGTAAAATTTTAGGGCTGCATTAGGTATTATTTCCGCAAAAATGAAGAACTTCGCGGCGTTAAAATTAGCGTAAAGACAACATGAAATATACCCGCCTTACAAAAGAGCAGCTGGAAGAGCTTCACCCGGAGTTCATTACCTTTTTGGCATCACAATCTATAGATAAAGCCGCCTGGGACGAACTTAAGCAAAACCACCCCGATACCGCAGAGCACCAGCTTGATGTATTCTCCGACCTTATTTGGGACTCCGTACTCGAAAAAGCCCAATGGCTGGAGCATTACTCAAAAAATCATATTTTCCTGTTCAAAATCAGCCCCGTAGGCATGGAGAGCATTGTAATTCACGCCCATACCCCAACTGCCGATTTTTTAACCGAAGGCGGCCTGCAATGGCTTAACGAAAATATTTTTAGTCCTGAAGTTCAGCTAAGCCGTGGCAAAAAAGATTTTACCGAAGACCGCAAGCAATACCTCTTTGGCCTTATAGAACAAGGCGCCATTTTAAGCGAAGGTGTATTGTACCAGCAACTGGAGGATATGTTTTAGGGGAGGGTTGAGGTTACCGCTTCCCTAATTTTAAATACCCAATGTGCAATTCATCTTCAAAAACTTCATCGGTCTTTGTTATGGCAATGTGGTATTTTTCCTTTAGGTGGGCAGGTAAAATGTCTTCAACCTTGTGCATATCATCTACATCAATGCCGTACTTTTCGTCAATGTGGCTTTCGGCACCTTTAAATCCGTAGTGTTTGTAAAACGTAGTTTTTTTAGACTGACGTATTGCGAGCCCCATTGTGGGTGCTACTACAAGGGCTTTGTAATGATATTCTTCAAACTCGCCCGGTTTATAACCGCCCAGATTAAGGAAAAACAGCTTTACTTTAGCATCAACAGCCTCGCTTTTAGGAACTATGGTAATGTTGTATCCATTAATGTGTGTAACTTCACGCCAGCAGTCTACATGCAGCTGGCCACCATCGGGCCAGGAGGCATACATATCGGCTTTCAATCCTGAAATAGATTCGCCAATCCCAAAAAAAATATCGTGCTGCTCTGTAAGCCTGCCCTTTGGGGTGCAGCCCAACAAAACCATGTAAAGTTTTTGTTGCGTCATAGTGAGGCAAATATAAAAATGGCATGATGTTTTTTTGCTAAAATTCACTTAAAAAAATTATTTGGCGCATTTTTTGAAATACTTTAGTAAACAAAATAATCAAACAATAAAATTTTTTTACATTATGAAAAAGATACTTTTACTATTTACAGTGGGCTTACTTTCGTTAACAAGCTGTAATAATGACGACGATGTGGTAGTGACGGAAGATAACGATACTATTGCAGAGAACTTTGAGGTTTCTAACGTTGATTTTAGTACAAACAATGTTGTTAACTCTATAGTTATACCACTTGACCCAGTGATTTTCTCTTCCGATATGGTGCTGGTATACCGTTTATCGGGTGTTGATGCCGGTAACGATGTTTGGGAGCCGCTGCCTACTACGTATAACTTTAATGATGGTGCTTCTTTAAGCTACTATTTTGATTTCTCAATTAATAAAGTAGTGGTTTACCTGGAGTCTGACTTCGATCTTGCAGGAGAGCCCGCCTTTACCCAAGATCAGGTTTTCAGGGTACTTATAATTCCTGCTTACCTAAGCGCATCTAAAAAAGCAGTTAACTTTAAAGATTACAGCGCTGTTGTAAAAGCTTATGGGTTAGAAGAAAAAGACATTAAAAAGATAAGCCTTTAAGCTTACTTGTTATAAATAAAAAAACGCCCAACAGGGCGTTTTTTTTATGCCTTGAATTGTGTACATAAAAAAAGCTCCGCGGTGTGCGGAGCTTAATTAAGTAACGATATATAGCTGATATTAAATATCCATTGTTCGTAAGGCAGAAACTTTTGCTGCCCTTTGTTTCCTCCTAAAGTAAACCGTATCAGGATTGCCAAAGTATTTGGTTATTGTTAACCTTGCCATCAAGTAGCTAACGGTGCTTTCTGCGCCTTGGTTAAGGTTTACGCTGTGCTCTTCAAGCCCATCAAAACATCCTCCTGTACATGGGTTGTAAATAATGTGTTGCAGGTGGTTGTTGCCCAGGAACCAGTTAAAGGCCATTTCCATTTTATTAAGGTATTCTTCATCCTTAAATATATCGTGGAATTTGCGTAGCGCCAGTATGGTATAGGCCACATCTATAGGCTGCTCACCGTAGGTTTCCCTTTTGCCACCTTTTACAAGCCAGCTACGGTTAGAAATGATTTTTATGCTCTCGTCATCAAAAGTTTGCGACAGTAAAAAGTCGAACGACTCTTTTGCAACTTCTTTGTACGTTTCATTTCCTGTAATTGCATAGCATAGCAATAGTGCCTCAGGCAGTACGCTATTAGCGTAAGTAAGATAACCTTCAAACCATCTCCATTCGGCATCAGCCTCGTGGCGGTACATGTTTACCATACGGTCTGCAAACAGTTTTATGTATAAAAGGGTATCGGCATCTTTAACCGTGCGGTTATAGTAGTACAAGCCTTTAATTATGAATGCCATCGCCCTTGTAGAGTAAATATTTTTGGTAAGCGAAAGCGATTTTTGGAAAATTGCTTCTGCTTTAGCAATAAATTCTGCCGGCAAGATAGATCCCTGAGAGATAAGGTAGCCCAGTGCCCACATCGCGCGGCCAGAACTGTCTTCCAGGTTCTCGTCATAATTTTGCTGCGTAAAGTTCTTGTTTACATCTACGTAGTTAAGGAACCTTCCGTCGGGCAGCTGGCAAAAGCCAATATAGTCAAGGTATATTTTAATGTAGTTAAGTACATCTCTTTCCCTGTATTTTTTATAGTGCTGGCACATGGCAATCATGGCCCTTGCATTATCATCTATAGTATATCCACTCGCAAGATCGGGCACATTAAGTTTAGAGAACTGAACAAAACCAAAATCGGTTGTCATGTTCTTCATGTGGTCCAGGTTTATCTTAGGGTTCCTGTATTGTAGGCGGATGCTCTTGCCGCCTGCTGTTTTCTGTAACACTTTTGCGTGGCTAACGGCTGAGTTTTCCCAAGTGGTATGTACAATTTTGTGTAATCCGTTAAGTATCATTCTCTCCCTTAAGATAGGGTCGAATAATAAGGTATTGATAGCATCGCTAAGCTGTTCAGAATTTCCGAAGTCGAAAATTATACCGGTATCGCCCGCTAACACTTCTTTTGCGTGAGGAATAGGGGTAGACACTATAGGACACCCACAGCTAAGCGCATAAGAGAAAGTACCGCTTACCGCCTGGTTAGGGTCTTTAGATGAGAACACGTAAATATCAGTTAGCTGAAGGTATTCTAAAAGCTCATCAAGCGCCACATATTTGTTAATAAACTGCACGTTGTTTTGCAGGCCAAGATCGTTAATTTTTTGTGTAAGGAACTCACGATACACTTCGCCCTCCTGCAAAGCCACGGTAGGGTGGGTCTTGCCAATGATAAGAAAAAGTACATCAGGGTTTTTATTTACAACGGTAGGTAGTGCATCAAGCGTTGTCTCAATGCTTTTGCCCGAGCTTAACAAACCAAAAGTACTAAGCACCTTGCGGCCTTCATACCCATATTTTGCTTTTAGTTCGGCACTGTGTCCGTGAGACACAAGGTGTGTTCCGTGCGCAATAACCGCAATTTTTTCACGGTCTACTATATAGTCGCGTACCAATATATCGGCAGCGTTATGAGTCATTACAATTAGGCTGTCAGCCCTGTTTAATATATGCTGTACATTAGCCTTAAGCTCGTCGTTAGGGCCGGGAAGTACCGTATGGAAAACCACCGATAATGGTTTTTGAACTGCATCAATAAATGAATTAAAGCTGGCTACAGTTTCATGAACCAAACCAAACTCATGCTGAATAAGCACGATCTTTAAATTTTCGTCTTCGTTAATGGCTTTTGCCAGAGCAACATACGATTCAGGCTCCGATGTGTTAAGTACGTACTTAACAGCAGGATCGGTATAGGTATGCTGTTCGTTTTTGCTTTCTATAGCACAAACTTTTATAGAGAAAGAATCTACATAATGGTCGTTTAAGGCCTTTATTAAATCCTGAGAATAAGTTGCAATACCACATTGCCTTGGAGGGAAAGTAGTAAGTACTAAAATTTCGGGCAACACATCAATGTTGGTAGGGTTAACATTTTGTGCTGTAATCTGTTCTATTATCGAGTTAAAGGGCTGGAATTTGTTTCCGGCGTTTATACGGGTTTTCATGGCGATGTAAAGTATTAAGGTATTAAGTAATTTGCAAGCGTAATTTTATGAGTCAATAAGAGCAATTTTTAATTTTGGTTTTAAAAAACCGGCTATAAAAATTTATAACCGGCTTTGTAATAACTATTATGGGTAGGCAGGTGTTTAAGCCCTTGATGCTTTAACCCATTCTGCAGCCCTGTCTTTAGCGGCGTTTACAATTTCGCCGGTTTCAGATGATGCGTTTTTATATTCTTTCTGAGCTTTGCGTTGTAGTTCGTTAAGCTTGCCTCTAAAGTTAGATTTAGCTTCTTCTATACGTGCCTCATATTTTTTTTGAGACTTTTTACGTGATAATACAACTGCTGCTCCTGCAAGTACTGCCGCTCCCGCAGCTATACCTAAAATCAATTTCTTATTGCTCATATTTTTGTTATTAGGGTTATTGTTATTTTCTTCAGCCAAATTATGTAATCATTACAATATAAGCTATTTGGTTAGTAAAAGTTTAACTCAATTAACAAAGCTTTGTAGGATTTATATTTTTATTAACCCATGTAGGAATAATTTTGAATATAATGTAATCCGGATATGAGATTGAGATGTAGTGCTCATAAATTTAATGATAATTTAATGAAGTAGTTATTTTAAGGGGCAGATTTAGGGGATTGATAAAAAACTTAAATTTTAACCCCTAAAAAAACAGGGGTAACTATATTTTGGAACAAAATTTTGTACATTTGCACAGGTTTTAATCATTCATTAACATTAAAAATTAAAGTTTCATGTCAACATTTCGTTTTGAGGCCTTAAAAGAAACCGCAAACAGAAAGCCGGTTACAGTAGCAGAACTGGATAAAAAATCGATTATTTTTGGAAGTAATGTGTTCAATGACAAAGCAATGCGCCAGTTTTTAACTTCAGAAGCCCACAAGGCAGTTAAAAATGCAGTGGAACATGGAACTAAAATAGACCGTAAAATTGCTGAATATATAGCAATGGGCATGAAAGAATGGGCACTTAGCAAAGGTGTTACCCATTATACCCACTGGTTTCAGCCGCTTACAGGTACAACGGCAGAAAAGCATGATGCCTTTTTTGAAACCTCTTTTGATGGCAGCGACCCGGTAGAAAAATTTGGCGGAGGCCAATTGGTTCAGCAGGAGCCGGATGCATCAAGTTTCCCTAACGGTGGTATTCGTAATACATTCGAAGCCCGTGGCTATACAGCATGGGATCCTACATCGCCTGCATTTATTTTTGGAACTACACTTTGCATCCCTACCGTATTTGTATCGTACACAGGAGAAGCGCTTGATTATAAAGCACCGTTATTAAGGGCCCTTACCGCTGTAGACGAAGCTGCTGTAGCTGTATGTAACTATTTTGATAAAAACGTACGTAAAGTAACGGCAACCCTTGGCTGGGAGCAGGAATATTTCCTTGTAGATTCTGCCCTTGCAGCCTCAAGGCCCGATATTACTTTAACAGGGCGTACCCTTTTAGGGCACTCATCTGCTAAAGGCCAACAGTTAGACGACCATTATTTTGGTTCTATACCAACACGTGCGCTTAACTACATGCGCGATCTTGAAAATGAGTGTATGCTTTTAGGTATACCGGTTAAAACCCGCCATAACGAGGTAGCTCCTAACCAGTTTGAGTTTGCTCCTATTTTTGAGGAAACCAACCTTGCGGTAGACCACAACTCGTTATTAATGGATGTTATGCAAAAAGTTGCAGAACGCCACTCTTTTAAAGTACTACTACACGAAAAACCTTTTGCAGGTGTAAACGGTAGCGGTAAGCACAACAACTGGAGTATGGCTACAGATACAGGTATTAACCTGTTAGGTCCGGGTAAAACGCCTATGAGCAACCTTCAGTTCCTTACGTTCTTCATCAATACCATCAAAGCGGTATCTACTAACGAAGAGCTTATGCGTGCATCTATTGCAACAGCAAGTAACGACCACAGGCTTGGTGCTAACGAGGCGCCGCCGGCAATTATATCAGTTTTTATTGGTGAGCAGCTTACTAAAGTGCTTGCTGAGTTAGAAGGCGTATCTACAGGTAAACTTTCTCCTGAAGAGAAAACCGACCTTAAACTTAACGTAGTAGGTAAAATTCCCGACCTTTTATTAGATAATACCGACAGAAACCGTACGTCTCCGTTTGCCTTTACCGGTAATAAATTTGAGTTCAGGGCGGTAGGTAGTAGCGCTAACTGTGCTAACGCAATGACTATCTTAAACTCTATCATGGCTAAACAGCTTAAAGACTTTAAGAAAGAAGTTGATGCGCTTATTGAAGGAAAAGAGATGAAAAAAGACGATGCTATCTTTAACGTACTTAGAGAGTATATTAAAGAGACTAAGGCAATTCTTTTTGAAGGCGATGGTTATAGCGACGCATGGGCAGAGGAAGCGGCTAAACGCGGACTTAGCAACCATAAAACTACACCAACGGCACTTAAAGCTAAAGTATCGGAGTCGGCACTTGCTTTGTTTGAAGAGCTTGGCGTAATGAACCATGTTGAGGCAGAAGCCCGTTACGAAATTGAACTTGAGGAGTACACTAAGAAAATCCAGATTGAAGGCCGTGTGTTAGGCGATATTGCGCGTAACCACGTGGTACCAACGGCTATTCGTTACCAGAATGTTCTTATCCAGAATGTTAAGGGCCTTAAAGATATCTTTGGCAGCGAGTTTGAAACTGTAGGTAAAGAACAAATTGCTATCATCAGGGAGATTTCTGAACACATTTCAGGCATCAACACTAAAGTGGAAGAAATGACTGAGGCACGTAAGAGCGCTAACGCACTTGGATCGTCTGAAGAGCAGGCTCACGCTTATTGCGACAACGTGAAGCCTTACTTTGATGTAATAAGGAAACACTGCGATAAATTAGAATTATTAGTAGATGACGAAATTTGGCCACTTGTAAAATACAGGGAGCTATTGTTTACCCGTTAATCTATTGCACTCATTATATAGAGAACCTGCCGCGAAAGTGGCAGGTTTTTTTTATGTCTAAAAAATATCATATACCAATAGAAATCAGTAATTTTCTGCTTCTAAAATTGGACATATGAAACAACTGGACATTTCTCTCCATACCAACCGCGATTTTATAATCTCTTATAAGGGGGAAGAAATAGGTAGGCAACATTACCCTAAATGGTCGTCTTCTAAAGCGGTTATCAACATCGGTGCCGATGAATACCTCTTAGAGCCTAGGGGCTTTTGGCAAACAAGGCAGGAGGTTATGCAAAATGGCAGTGTGGTTTTACAAATGCAGATGAAGTGGAGTGGCGGTACCCAAATAAGCAAACCCAAAGAACCCCACCATTTTTATATGTTCAACCTTCGCGGATTCTTTAAAAGTGGCTATATCTTAACCAATTATAAAGGAGAGGAACTGCTGGAAATTAAAGCCGACTTCAGTATTAAAAAATTCAGTACTTCTTACCTTATTACCTGCAATGATAGTTTTGGCGAGACTGATTTCGAGAAGCTCCTTATAATGCTTTCTGTAAGTTGTTATAGGCAGGGTCAAAGGGCAGCAGCAGCCTCGGCCGCAACATAAAATACTTGCAATTAAAGATTCATTTATTGTGCTCAAAGTTAAAATTCACATAAGTTTGGCACCAACTGTTAAACATTTGGTATAGTTATATTAACGCTGTGCCAATTAAGATAAGCTTAAGGCAAACCAGCCGTAATTTTGAGGTAACGAAAGCAACTAAGCCTTCAACCTAAAATGTACGGCGATGAAAAAGATTTTTACTTTTTTGGCTATCTTACTATTTATAGGAGTTATAGGAGCCAATGCGCAGGAAACCGTTAAGCCAGATTATGCACTTATCGAAAAAAATATCAAAGATAAAAACTCACCTTATTTTTATAGCAAACTTGTAGAGCGTTACAACGCAGCCGATGTAAGCCTTACAGTTGAAGAGAGAAGGCATCTTTACTACGGTTTTGCCGTTTTAGATAAGCCTGTAGATGAGGTTGCGATAAAAGAAACCGAAAACAAACTTAAAGAGGCGCTGCACAAACAAAGCCCAACACTTGCCGATCTTAACGATGTGGTAACTTATACGGGCCAGTTGTTAGAAGTTTATCCTTTTAGCATAACCATGATGCAGTATCGTGTTTATTGCCTTAAAGCACTTAACCGTTACGAAGAGGCCGCAAAAGTGAGAGAGCAAAGTGATATTATAATAGACGCTATGCTGAGTAGTGGCGACGGTACTACGCCGGAGAATTGCATACACGTTATAGATGTTAAAAACGAATATGAGCTTGTGGGTATACTTGGTTTTGAGCCTCAGGGGGAAGAATACATGATAAGCAATAAATACAATTATGTTGTTATAAACAAAAATTCATACGATTTACCCGGCCTGTTTTTTGATACCACTACTGCAAAAACAGTTACAGGATTATCTAATGCAGTTACCGGTTTATAAAATTACCCTTCTTTAAATGAGCCTGCAGCATATAATTGCTGCAGGCTTTTTTGTTGTGTAGAAACCGGGTAGGGCATTGGCAATAAAGGAAAAAGATGTAAATTCGCACCATGATGAAAAGCGACGATATAGAAAAGGTTAAGCAGCTACTGGCTTCGCCTAAAAAAATTGCAATAATGCCCCACCGCAACCCCGATGGCGATGCTATGGGATCTACACTTGGGTTATACCATTTTTTACAATTATTAGGGCATCACCCTGTTGTTATAGTACCAAACGATTTTCCTGATTTTTTAGCATGGCTTCCATCGGTAGAAACCGTTAAGGTTTTTGAGAGGGATGTTGAGGCAGGCACAAGGTTATTGAATGATGCCGAACTTATTTTCACACTCGATTTTAATGTGCTTAGCCGTACCGGCGATAGTATGGAGGCTGCCCTTAAAGCGCTTACGGTACCCTTTATTATGATAGACCATCATCAAAAACCCGATGATTATGCCGTGGTTACCTTTAGCGATACCAGCTACGGGTCTACCTGCGAAATGGTTTACCAATTTATACAAGGTATTGGACAGGGCCAACTTTTAAATAAAACTATTGCTACCTGCTTGTATACAGGCATTGTTACCGATAGCGGATCGTTCCGTTATCCATCAACCACAGGCACTACGCACCGCATTGCGGCTGAGTTTATAGACCTTGGAATAGACAACAGCGCCATACATAGCCTGCTGTTTGATAACCATTCGCACAACCGCATACAAATTTTGGCAAGGGCTTTGCAGAACATGAAGGTGTTGCCTGTTTACAAAACATCATACAGCAGCCTTAGCCAGGAAGAACTCAACAACTTTGGGCACAGCAAAGGCGATACCGAGGGCATTGTAAACTACGGCCTTAGTATGAAGGACATCGTGTTTACAGCATTTTTTACTGAGAATAAAGATGAGGGTATCATAAAAATATCGTTTCGCTCTAAAGGCGATTTTGATGTTAATGCATATGCCCGCGAGCATTTTAGCGGGGGCGGGCACATTAACGCTGCCGGAGGTAAAAGTACGCTGTCGCTCGAGGCAACCATACAAAAATTTATTGCTACTTTAGCAACCACAAAAATTGACTGATATCATGAAGAAGAGTATAATAGTGCCGTTTTTGCTTGTAGCTGCGCTTATTGCAAGCTGCTCTAAGCCACAGGCACGCAGGCCGATATCGCACAGTTCGGGTACATTTATGAAGGAGAGTATTAAGCGTAACAAAAAGCTTATCGCTAACGAAGAGTCGCAGATAGATTCCATCATAAAGAGTAATCCCGGTACAAAATATATAGCTTCAGACAGGGGCTACTGGTATTTTTACCAAACCGAGGTTACTACTGATACTATTCGCCCTAAACGTGGCGATGTGGCCTTTTTTGATTATGATGTAAAAGATATTAAAGGCAATATAATTTATAGCGAAACTGAGTTGCGCCCGCAGGTATATTTTGTTGATAAAGAAAATATAATGATGGGCCTTCGCGATGGTATAAAGCTTATGAACAAAGGGGAGAAGGTTACATTCCTGTTCCCGTCGCACATGGGCTACGGTTATCACGGCGATAATAAAAAAATTGGCATAAACCAGCCGCTGGTATGTACCGTAACGCTTAATGATATTAAGCCCGAGAGTGAAGTTAAAGAGAATTAATTAATTATAAATGAAACCAATGACAAGTCTTTTTTTAAGCTTAGTAGCTTTTTTCTTTTCCTGTAACAATACTGCCACCCCTCCTCCGGCAGATGTAAAGCTGGAAGATGGCCTGTATGCCGAAATAGAAACCAACAAGGGTTTAATTGTGGCACAGCTTGAATATAAAAAAACACCGCTTACCGTGGCTAACTTTGTTAGCCTTGCCGAAGGTAAAAATGATATGGTAAGTGCAGAATATAAAGGGAAACCTTTTTTCAACGGCTTAAAATGGCACCGTGTTATTAAAGACTTCATGATACAGGGCGGAGACCCTAAAGGTGACGGATCTGGAGGTCCCGGTTATAAATTTGCCGATGAGTTTACCGATCTTAAGCATAGTGGCGGTGGTATATTAAGTATGGCTAATGCCGGCCCTACTACTAACGGAAGCCAGTTTTTTATTACCCACAAAGCTACACCACACCTTGATGGCAGGCATACCGTTTTTGGCCATGTAGTTCAGGGAATGGATATTGTTAACCTTATAGAACAGGGCGATGATATTAAGACCATTAAAATTGTTCGTATAGGTAAAGAAGCTAAAAAGTTTGATGCCGGAAAGGTATTTAAAGAATACTACGAAAAAGCTGCTGCCGACCAAAAGAAAAAAGAAGAGGCATTAGCTAAAGCTAAGACTGATAAAGTTGCTTATTTTGAGTTAACTAAAGCAAGCGGTACTAAAACAACAAGTGGCCTTGTATATAAAATACTAAGCAAAGGCAACTGTGGTAAAGCAGCTGATGGCGCTCAGGTAATGGTAGATTATAGCGGTTACCTTGATAATGGCTTTCTTTTTGACTCAAGTATTGCTGATGTAGCTAAAGCTATGGGTAATTACATTCCGCAAAAAGATGCTGCGGGTGCTTATGTGCCTATCCCTTTTACAATAGGTACCAAGAGTGGTATGATACCTGGCTTTTTAGAAGGCCTTGCCCTTATGAACCCTGGTGATAAAGCCATCCTTTTTATACCATCGCACTTAGGTTATGGTGAAAGAGGTGCTCCGCAGGGTAAAATTCCGGGTAACGCAAACCTTGTGTTCGAACTCGAAATGAAAGCTACCGAAGGCTGTAAATAGGCTCAAGCATAACAATTAAAAAAGGGATTCCAAACTATTTGAAATCCCTTTTTTATTTACATCGAACTGGTTAAAACCAACACTTTAAACCTGAAACAAGGTTTAAAACTTCCACACAAACTCATCCTTATCGTTTATTGCAGCGCCAAGCTCCACACGGATAACCTCATTAAATTCTACACGGAAAATGATCCAGTTAGCCTCATTAAAAAAGTGGTCTTCACTGTCAAAATTCTCCGTTTCAAAAGTAGCAAGGGCAGTATCCTTAAGGCTGTCTTTATACGTATCCCATTTTTGGCCTATTATTTTGTTAGAATATAGCTCCAACGCCGGATTCGTAGCAATAATATACCCCAGTTTAAAATCTTCATCCTGGTAAAAAGTAAGCCTTAGTTTCTCCTTATCATAAAGGTAAATGGTGTTATCCTCATCATCTTTAAAAGAGCGGTTAGGCTTACCGTAAATTTCGGTAACATCCTTCTCTTTCATTCCAAATACCAGCTTGTCTATCCCTGATTTTAAGTTTATTTTCATAGTGCAATTATAAAGTTTTGTTAAAGCAAAGGTAGCTTATTTCTTGTAAACGTAATGGTAGCAAGGTAATGCAATGCATTAAAATTAATATTAAAATCTCTAATGCATTATTTACGAAACCGTTATTGCAACGCCCTCGTAACTAAAAGTATTAACAACAAAATTTTAAATCATGAGCAAAACTTTTACTTTCTTAAAAAGTGTTGTGGTTTTATGTTTACTGCTTGGGTTAGGCGCCAATGCACAAACTATTACCGTAACCAACACTAACAACAGCGGGGCAGGATCTTTCAGGCAGGCAGTTTTAGATGCCACGGCAGGATCTACCATATTATTCAACGCCTCTACAGATGGAATGGCTATTACCCTTGCTACTGAGGTTGTAATAGATAAAAACCTGACAATTAACGGTAATGGCGACGACGAAACTATTTTTAGCGGCAACAGCGCCACAAGAATATTTTCTATAACAAACGCTACCAGTGTAACCATAAACAACGTTGCCTTTACAAATGGCGCAGCTACAGATAATGGCGGCGCCATTTCGGCATCTAACAGTACCGTACTGATTAATAATGCAGAGTTTACCAACAATACCGCAGCTGGTGCAACTGCCGGTACGGGTGGCGGCGCTATTTACCTAATGGGTGGTATGGTAACAGTTAACGATTCTGACTTTACCGATAACGATGCTACAGGTGCAGCGGGTAGTGGCGGTGCAATATTAGCAGGCGTAGGCAGTACACTTACTGTAAATAGCGGTGAATTTACCGGCAATACAGCCAACAGGGCAGGTGGTGCAATAGAGGGTAATTCCGGTGCAGGCACAACTATTACGCTAACAGGCGTTGAGCTAAATGAAAATACTACAGGTTCTAATCCCGGCAACGGTGGTGGGCTTCATGTTACAGGGGCAGGCAACACGGTTATAAATAACTGTACAGTTACCGATAATACGGCTGCGGCCGAAGGCGGTGGCTTGTGGAACGGTAGTGGTATGATGACGGTTCAGGGTACTGAAATTAGCGGCAACACAGCCAGCGGCGCAGGTTCTGACCAGGGTGGTGGCGGTATTTACAACCTTAGCGGTATGCTTACCATTAACGCCGATACCGAAATTACGGGCAATACTGCCAATGGTGCTGCAGGCAGCGGCGGCGGTATATTAAACGATGTTAATGGTATACTGGTTGTTAACGGCGCCGAAATTAGCGGCAATACCTCTAACCGTGCAGGCGGTGGTATAGAAGATAATTCCGGGGCTATGGGCAGCGTAACCCTTACTAATATCATGCTTACCGATAATACAACCAATACATCGCCGGGTAATGGTGGTGGGCTTCACGTAACGGGTGCAGGTACGGTTACCATAACCGGAGGTACCGTTAGTGGCAACACAGCAGGTGCTGAAGGTGGTGGACTTTGGAACGGTACAGGAACTATGGAAATCGACGGAACTGAGATATCAGGAAACAGCGCCGCAGGTGCCGGAGCTGACCAGGGTGGTGGAGGTATCTACAACCTTAATGGCGGTACACTTACCATTGTTAACGCTACCATTAGCGATAACGAAGCTACAGGTACTTTAGGCAGCGGCGGCGGTATACTTAATGATGTAGGATCGCAATTGAGCATTACCGATACTGAAATTAGCGGCAATACAGCCGTTAGAGCCGGTGGCGGTATTGAAGATAACAGCCTTACGAGCACCATTATATTGATGAATGTAAACCTTACAGGCAACAGCGTGAGCGGACCTCCGGGCAACGGTGGTGGCCTTCACATTACAGGTGGTGGCAGTGCTACAATTACTGGCGGTACCGTTAGCGGAAACTCTGCAAGGCAGGGTGGTGGCTTGTGGAATGCTGTTGGTACGCTTACACTAAACAACGTTAGCATTACAGCTAACACAGCAGTAGGCGCAGCAGCTACCGATGGCGGGGGCGGTATTTACAACAACGGCGGTACACTCGTGGTTAATGGTTCTACACTATCTGCAAATACTACTACAGGCTTATTAAGCAGGGGTGGTGGTATCCATGTAAATGGTGGTACAGCTATGGTAATGGTTAGTACGTTGTCGGGTAATACGTCAATAACAAATGGTGGTGGTATTTATAACAACGGTACGCTAACGGTTAACGCCAATACAATTACGTTAAACTCGGCTACTGTAAATGGCGGAGGTATTTATAACAATACCGATATGGGCGCAAGTATAAAAAACAGCATCGTAGCGGGTAACATTTCTGTTTTAAGTGGGAAAGACCTGTTTAGCGATACATCGCCTATAGCGTCTAACGGGTATAATCTTGTAGGTATGGATGATGCCGATGATTTTGCTGATAGCGTTAATGATATGGTGGGTACACAAGCAAGCCCTTTAAATCCCGGACTTGAACCGTTAGCCAATAACGGCGGATCTACCTTTACCCATGCACTTACATGCCCTAACATGGGCGCTGATATGGGCGACCCGGCAGATAACTTTAACGACCAGTTGGGTATGATGGTGTTCAATACCCGCAGGGATATTGGTGCCTTTGAGGCCCAGGAAAACTGTGCTACAGCCGGAACCGATGATTTTGCAGTAAGCAACAAAAGTGTTCTTTATCCTAATCCATCATTAAACGGATTGTTTAACTTGCAACTGGCACAAAATCATGGTGCCGATGCTACCATAACAGTTTATGAAATAGCCACAGGCAAACTTATAAAATCAGTTAAGGCAGATGGCGTTACCACACAGGTAGGTATGCAGGGCGTTGCTAACGGAACGTATGTGATACAAGTAGTATCAGATAATGCGACCGAAACCCATAAGCTTATCATAGGGCAATAAATTAGAGTATTGGATTTTTAGACAGAAGATGATAGACAGAAGATGATAGACAGAAGATAATAGATGATAGATGATAGACAGAAGATGATAGATGATAGATGATAGAGAATAGACGTTAGACATCCAAAATTAAATTAACTATTATATGCAGAAAGAGGCTTCCGTAACGGGAAGCCTCTTTTATTTTGTGGGATGGATTCGCGATAGCCTTATACTTTTTAGTAATTCATCTCAATCTCAAATCACATCTTAATTCAGTCTATTATCTGTTGTCTCATGTCTATTATCCCCTCTAAAATCTACTTCTTCACTTTAATCTTACTTCCCTGCTTTACCAATATCTCCGATCCTTCTGCCAGATAAACCGATACAGGTTTTAAGTCCTGCAAAAAGGCAAAATCCTCTCCGTAAACGGTTTTAAAGTCCACATCAATCTCGTAGTCTTTAATAGGATAGATTTGCCAGCGTGGGTGCGCCACTTCGTATTCTGATGTGATGCTGTTGTTTATCTTGGTGTAGCCCCAAAAATGTTCGGTAATAAACTCTTCTTCGCTATCGTGTTTAATATCTACGGCAGTTTTATCGGCTACAGCTTTAAGGGTGTGCCAACGGCCTTTTTTCCAACCGTATTCTACCGTAAGGGTGTCGTCAACTTCAACCCAGGAATGACGGGTAGGCATAGTTTCATAATTTTCGCGGTACAGCAGGTTGGCAACCAGGGTAAGTGCCGGACGCGGAACGATTTCTTTTATAAACACCACGCCGCGCTTATAGCCATCGGTATGTTTATACTTAACGTAAAAACGCAGGTTGATCTCTTCAAAATTAATGTGAAACGGAATCTTCATCCGTAGCACCTTCGTGTCTACAAACATAAAACCCACAAGGCTAACGTAGCAGGTGCCGTTCCATAAGTCCAGTTCCGTTTCAAACGGGAGGTGCTTTTTTAAAATTTCCGGGTCAACGGCATAATTAGCCATTACGAGTTTGCGCCACTGGGCATCAAGAAAAATGCGTTTATTTATAGGGGCTGGTTCCATAATTTGTTTTATTACTTTTTATTGTTCTTTTGTCTTGAACCAAAAGAACCAAAAGTTCAAGGCTCTAACTTCTTTTGCTACAAATTAAAGTTCTCGGCTAAACGATTTGAACTCGCTGCGCTCAAACAGCAAATCGTTCTTAACGCCTCATCCTTTAATTTGCTTACGCAACAAAGTTTAAGGCCTTAGCTTCACTCAAATCTGCTTACTACTACGTCTAACAATCCAATAATCTAAAATCTATTTTTTTACAAGCCTATAACTATACTCAGGATAATTATCCAACATAATACTGTAAAGCCCTGCATTTAGCTTACTCACATTTATTTTATTTAGTACTTTAGGTAAGGAGCCGTTAAGTACATCTTTACCACTCATATCAAAAAAAGTATACTTAAGGCCAACAAGGCTGGGATCTATTTCAATAAAAATAACATCTCCGGCTGGGTTTGGGTACACCCGTATTTTATCACGAATATTATTCTGTGCCGTAAACAACGGCATATTTTCCAGGTAGTTATCTAAAAATGCCGATAGGTTAACACGGTGCATCTTTTGCGCCACGTTTATAAAAGGCGACTGTACAAAATGCTCGTTTGTTAGGTAATAGTTGCCACCCGTGCTGGCTGCAATACCCTCTACTTGGTGGAAGTTTTGCGAAAAGCCAATTTTGCGTTTATTGCCGCTAAAAAAATCGTGCCCGTTAAAATCGTACAGCAGGTACAAAAATGGTTTAAGCATAGTGCTGTAGCCGCAAAGCACCACTACTTTTTTATCTTCTAAATAGGTAGCCCCCGTAATAAGGCCGCCCACATTGTAGGTGGTTTTTAGATTTGCTGTGTGTGTTCCGGGAGTTTTGGGCAGCACGTACACACTGGTACGCTTGCTTACCCATTGCTTGGTAAACAGATAAATACTATCGTTGGTTACCACAAAAGCCTCGCAATCAAAGTCGGTATTGTTATTAGCGGTAGCCGTAAAATTGGTTTGGTTAGCGTAACTAAAGCTAATAGTATCTACTACAGGATTGCCAGCCAAAAGCCCTGCCTTATCGGCTCTGAGGATGCGCAGGTTGGTGCGGTTGCCGCTCACATTGTTGCCAAAATCGCCAATGTAAATGTGTGTGCTGTCCTGGTCTATATCTTCCCAGTCCTGGTTGTTGGCCCCGGCAACGTTAAGAGTTTGAAGGATGGCGCCGCTAAGGCTGTCTAAAGCGTAGAGTTTTGTATCGCCGTTATCGTTATGCGTGTAAAAGGTATCACCCCATTTTACAAGTCCCGATGTTTCTATAACTTCAGGAGGCACGGTAACTGTCAGGTCGGGCGAAACAGAAATATTGGGATAGGAGCAGCTGCCATCGTTAACGGTGGCATTGGGGTTGTAATTGTTAGAAAGCGGATCGGTACAGCCATAAGTTTGTGCAATGGCAGCCTGTGCGCACAACAACAGAAACAGTATATAGTAATGTTTGATCATAGCGGATGCAGGGTATCAGTACCTTAAAATTACCGAAACATCTGCGGTATGAGGGGCAATTTAGCAAAATTTTAAAAACTTAGCTAAACCGTAAATAAGCATTATTTAAATGGAGAATATTGGAGTGGAGTCATAAAGATAATCTTATTGATACGTTAAATGATTATAGATATGCATTTATACTCAGTAATTTTATTGAAGAACATAAAACACCAAACAACCATGAACAAATTGATAAGGGCGCTGATTGCAGGATGGGGCGCTAAAAAACTGGGAGGTGGCTGTATAGGCACCATTGTAGCATTCGCAGTAATTTACTATCTTTTGGGGTACTGCGACCGAATGTAAAAGGCAAAAAAAAATAGCTTAAAACAGCCAGCCTGTTCTAAACTACACATAATTTAAAGTTCATACTCCGTTATAGGGGTGTGGACTTTTTATTTTTAGATAATCTCTGTTAATCCCCGCCTCCGCAGCCTCCGCCACAACCACTGCATCCGCTGCTGCAACCACTACTGCTGCACCCGCTATCGCCGTGCGATGAACATCCGCTGTCACTACTGTCGGAACAGCAGGATGATATGCTGCCATCTACATTGCCACCTCCGCCTCTTTTGTTGCCGTTGCCCTTATCGTTAAACTTGCTAATGGCAGATGCTATCATCATAACAATGAATACGATTATAAAGCCTTTGCCGGATGATTGTATAAAGAACATTGCTACAGCTATCATTATTATTTCAAAGGTAACCGACCTTATTTTTGCCGATGGTTTTTTGATGAGCCAGTACTGTTGCAGGTTAACCCTTTGGAAGTCAATATCCGTAAAGCGGGTTTTGTTGTCGTGCCAGATGTCGGGCGGGGGAGGTGTGCCGAAGTTTTCCAGGTACATTTCGTGCAGGCCTTTGTAGTAGGTGCTGAACTTTTGCCGTTCTTCGCTTCCGCCTTTGGTGGGGTTGTGGTGAATTTCTTTTCCCAATGTATCGCGGCACAGGTTGTTCCAATACGATTTGGTATAGGTTAAGTGCAGGTGCCAGGCCTGGTCTACCGGATCAGACGGGGTTACACCGGTAGGCGAAATACAGCACAGGTAAATAAACTTTTTGTATTCGGTAATCACACGCTGCGTGTAGTGAGTATTCCACCCGTTTTCGCGGGCAAGCCTTGAGGCAAAGGTTAACTTGGTACCGGGATCATCAAAGGTAAACCCCTCAATACCATTCCATATTTGATTTTCAAATGTCGTCATTTTTGTTTTAAAGGTACATACAAAACAAAAACGGCCACACATTTGCGCGGCCGTTTCGTTTCATTATTTTGGGTGTTCCTTACATATTTTAAGGCGGGGTATTAAATAGCATGTAAACGTGATTTGGTGGATTTCACGTTATTTTTTTCCATTTAATGATTCCATGCTACGGCTCATTTCAAAATATAAGCCTTCAAGTTCATATTCGTTATCCGCAAGTTTTAAATAGTCATGCTGAAAATCAACTAACGATTGCTCGCCTCCATATTTAAACCCTAAAATATTTATCAGTTCGTATTCGTTGCCGACATTTATAACATAGAAGCTGGTATCAATTGTCCTGCCGTCACCTGTGCTAAGCATTGCCTCTATAATCATTTCAGTCTGTCGGGTTTCCTTTACAGCCTCCTCTTTTCTGCCCAGTTCTCCGAAAAAATGAATACGGTATTCTTTCATTCGTATGTTAAATGGATAATCTTCAAGTATTTTTGAAGTGAGCGTTATTATTTGCTCCATTTCTTTATTGTCAAGTTTGTCTTTGTTTAAAAGATTATTTAATTCCTTATTATTATCAGAATTACCGCCATAGGGTGAGTAAGCATCTGTAAATGAATAACCATAGTAGAGATATCTTTTCTCTTCCATTGTCATGGTTGTATCAGCCTTAGTATATCTGTCAAATAAAGTATTAAAGTATAAAGGTGATTTTTTATCTTTTGTACTTTTCTCAATAAGCTTGTAGTCAGGTTTTGCAAACTCTCTTGATTGTGAATTGGCTACAATTGCAAACAGTAATAATAATAGTGATAATTGTTTTTTCATTAGGTAGATTTGTGGTTGGTTAAATTAAATGTAGTTTTTTTATTTTACTATATACGATGATTTTACAAAATTTATTGTCTAAAAATCAGCGAATGCTGTCGTCTAAAAAACTCTCATAAAAATCCAATATTGCTATTTTCATTTTCCAATTTTATAATTACTTTTGCGCATGCAACACAATGTACTAATTTTAGACTTCGGGTCGCAATATACACAGCTTATTGCGCGTAGGGTTCGCGAGTTAAATATCTTCTGCGAAATTTTTCCTTACAACAACCCACCTACCGATTTAACATCATACAAAGCCGTAATACTTTCGGGCAGCCCATTCTCTGTAAGGGCCGAAGATGCTCCGCATCCCGACCTTGCCGAAATTCGCGGCAAATTGCCTTTGCTTGCCGTGTGCTATGGTGCGCAGTACCTTGCCCATTTTGATGGCGGAGAGGTTGCACCAAGCAACATTCGCGAGTATGGCCGTGCAAACCTGTCGTATATCAAAGAGGGCGAACCGTTCCTGGAGGGCGTTAGTGCTAACAGCCAGGTATGGATGAGCCACAGCGATACCATTAAAAAACTGCCTACAAACGGCGTAGTGCTTGCAAGCACTAAAGATGTAGAAAACGCCGCTTATAAAATAGAGGGCGAAACTACCTACGCCATACAGTACCACCCTGAAGTATACCACAGTACTGATGGGAAGCAGATGCTGGAGAACTTTTTGGTAAAAATCGCCGAAGTTCCGCAGAGCTTTACGCCTAACTCTTTTGTGGAGGATATCGTGGCCGAGCTTAAAACTAAAATACAAAATGATAAAGTAGTATTGGGACTTAGCGGTGGGGTAGACTCTACCGTGGCTGCCGTGCTTTTAAATAAAGCGATAGGCAAAAACCTGTATTGTATATTTGTAAATAACGGATTGCTGCGCAAAGACGAGTTTGAAAGCGTTTTGCACCAGTATAAAGATATGGGATTGAACGTGAAGGGTGTAGATGCAGCCGATCGTTTCCTGTCTCAACTTGAAGGGATATCAGATCCTGAAACCAAGCGTAAAACCATTGGCCGCGTATTTATTGAAGTTTTTGATGATGAAGCTCACCAGCTGGAAGATGTTAAGTGGCTGGCACAGGGTACCATTTACCCAGATGTTATTGAGTCAGTTTCTGTAAAAGGACCGTCTGCTACAATTAAATCGCACCACAACGTAGGCGGATTGCCCGATTTTATGAAACTTCAGGTGGTAGAACCACTACGCATGCTGTTTAAAGATGAGGTGCGCAGGGTAGGTGCTACACTGGGTATAGACCCTGAACTTTTAGGCCGCCACCCGTTCCCGGGTCCCGGATTATCTATCAGGATATTAGGCGACATAACTCCGGAGAAAGTGCGTATACTGCAAGAGGTAGACCACGTGTTTATACAAGGACTTAAAGACCATGGCCTTTACGACAAAGTTTGGCAGGCAGGAGCAATTTTACTGCCTGTAAACAGTGTAGGTGTAATGGGCGATGAACGTACCTACGAAAAAGTAGTTGCACTTAGGGCTGTTGAAAGTACCGATGGTATGACGGCAGACTGGGTACATTTACCGTACGAGTTCTTAATGAAGATATCTAATGAAATTATAAATAAAGTAAAAGGGGTTAACAGGGTTGTATATGATATAAGTTCTAAACCGCCTGCAACGATAGAGTGGGAATAATATTTACAAAGCCAGATAGTTAATATCTGGCTTTTTTTTTAGTTTCAAACGTTAAAAATTAACATAATTTTATTAAGAATTATTTACTGTTTACTGTTTTATTGTAAGAAATTCATACGTTTTTTATGGTATTTTTAAATAATTTGTGTTATAACTGGCTGATATATAATATTTAATAATTAATTACACCTGTTTGTCTATTAACATAAAAAATTACTAATTTTACCTAACCCAACTCACAACTTACAATAAAAGTTAAAATATTATGAAAAAAAGATGTATTGCTATAATCGCAATGTTTCTGATGGTTAGTTTTTCATATGCACAGCCTGGTGCAGCCAAGCCTGCGGATGAAAAATTAGAAGAAGTAATAGTTAACCACACAGTTACTCTTGGTGAGACTGTGGTTATGGTTGCTAAAAAATATAAAGTCACCCCGCAGGACCTTTATGAATATAATCCTGACGCGGTTGATGGCCTTAGTACTAACATGGCCTTAAAAATACCCATGCACAGAACGGTAGATATGGCGAATGCTAAAAATGTTGAAGAAAACGTTGTGACCAAGGTAAGTACCGATGTAGCTTCTATAACCAACAAACCCAGCAAGCCGGAACCAAGGCTTGCAGCAATGCAAAATGCCGCGCAGGTACCGGGAGTAGCCTCCGCAGTGCAGGTTGCAGATAAACAGCAGGTTCAGGGATCTCCGGCTACGCCGGATAAGGCTATGCAGGGAGCCAAAAAGCACATAGTGCAGGAGGGCGAAACATTGTTTCAGATAGCTTATAAAAATAATATATCGCAGGATTTACTGGAGCAGGACAATAGGGAGGTGCTTGCTAATAATGGTTTCAAACCCGGCATAACACTGTTTGTACAACGGGGCAGGGAGCTTTTTGCTACACCTATTGAGCCTATAGCGGATGAAGCTACTACTACCACCGCCGCACCCGCTGTTGTAACCCACCACGTTGTTAGTGGAGAAACGCTGCACGGGCTATCTCGCATGTATCATACTACTATAGAGGATATTACTGCTGCTAACCCTAAAGCATTAAAACGCGGGTTACAAATGGGCCAAACGCTTAGGATACCTTCCAACTCGGCAAAGGCAACTGCCGCAGTGGCTGTAGAAACTGCTGTTGCTACTACACCTACCGAAACTTTTGCAACAGGAGGAACTCCGGTATCATCTAAATATCTTGCTACTGTACCCGCTCCGGCTGTTACAGATGCTCCGGCAGCACCTGCTGAAGCTGTTACGACAACTACTACTGATGCCCCGGCTGAACTGACTGGTACGGCATCTATAGCAGAGCGTTTAGAGGTAGATCATAAAGTAAAATCAGGCGATACCCTAACAGGCCTTGCCCGTAAATATAATACTACTATTGAAGCCATTACCGAAGCCAACAAAGCCAAACTGAAACATGGCCTACAGGCAGGACAGGTAATTAAAATAGCACCTAAGACATCATCTAACTAAGATATTCTTTGAGATTGATTATTACAAAAAAGCTAAAGCTGCCGATAGGCAGCTTTGTTTTTTATAACAAGAATAGTTTAATGTTTTCGTTTTAATTATCGGCTCGAGCCAGAAGGTTAGTGATGGCGGGATATAGTTGCCAGCGAGTTTATGACTGGTATAGAGAACCACCATCGGCGCAACACACCAGTAGCACAATATAACGACTTTGGGTTGACTGACGTCGTTTTAATGAGTTTGGTGGCTTTGGTCGTGATGCTTGCAGCAGGTACATGGTGGGTTTTAAAAAACTTTAAGACCGATCGATTAAAAATCTCTTAAAACCCCCTTCTCCTTATGTAGTATAATTCTTGTTTATCAGTACAGTAAAGCAAAAAGTATTGCTCTAATTCATCAACATGAATAAAACAATAATAGTTATTGGGATTTATTATCTCTTTGTTAAATGAACTAAAACATTTGACATCACTTGTATTTTTAGCATTTAAAGTAAATTCAAAAAGCTTATTTGAAATTGAGTCAAGAGGGCAATGCCTCCATTTGCTTATTATATTTTCTTGCGAAATTATTTTGTCCTCCCATTCGACAATATTAGGAAAGTTTTTGTCTATTAAAGCCCCATAGACATTGTAAAGATATACGTCATAGAACTCTCCTCTAGCACTTAAGCCAAGAAAGTCTTTACCACAAATTTTATCAGGGTTTCCATTATATCCCTTAAATAATTTTTTAAAATCTTTTATTTTCAATGGGTTGTAAGTGGTTTCAGAGTAAATAACCACAGAAACTACAATCGCTGTAATAAGTAATAAACCTTTTAATACTTTTTTCATAATGAATCTTATTTTCTAACTGGAACATTTGCATGTCCATATCCAAATATATTAAAATTCGTTCCGCTGGTTGCTCCTCCAGGTCTACCTGCCCAAGTTGCAAAATTTCGAAAAACTCTACTGTCCGTTTTATAATCATATCCATCCATACGCCCTTTAGTAGGTCCTATATGAACTGCTCCAGTATTAGCATCTAAAAGAGTTAGTTTTAATGTACCGTATACTTGTCCAGTATTACTCAATTTCCAAATAAAATTTTTATACATAGAACTACCTTTTACATTACCAAAATCTTTTGTGGTTACGTAAGACAATCCGATTTTACTTTGATCTACAAATAATGGTTCACCAGATTTGCCCAACCACCATTTATCAGCTTCAGCTTTAGTTAAAGAACCATCATAATCTGGTCTTCTAAACAAATTATAAAAACTATTGTAAAATCGGCCATAATCATCTAAGTTTGGAATTGCTTTCAAATACTCATTGCCACCGTTAGGAGCTAAATCTTTTTTTAAAGCTTCGTCATGGCTCATACCTTGTTGAAAATCTGCTTTATTCATAACAATTGCTTTACCTTGTAAGCCTTGGTCATCTGTTCCTAAAAGTTTACCATCCGTTCCATAAATGGGACTAGGGCTGTCATAACCAGCTAACGCTTGTTTGAAAGAAACTTCATTTTTCCATCCTTATAAACACCCTGTCTTCCAGCTTGGTGGGCTTCCCAATCATATATTGCCTGCATCCCATCAGGGTCAACAAAAATATAGGGTTATTATAACAATAGGTATAAGGAGACCAACTTCTACTCGTTTCTGTTAGCAGGTCAATATTCATCCATCTACCCAGTGCAGGGTCATAATTACGTGCTCCATAGTCATACATATTAAGCCCAAGCTCCTCTTGCAACTCCTTGCCGTTGTACTTATACTTACACAATTTACTTTGTTACATACACCCATCCCACAATAGGCTGCGGATAATCGGCATCGTTAAGTTCCGAAACTAAATAATTAGGAAGGGGAAGTTAATATTTCGTTTTAATTCGAGCATTTTTTATTGGCACGAGCCAAGAGGCTCGCGCTAGCAGTTGCTATTTTACACTATAAGTTGACTTGAAAAAGCATCGAACTGAAGTATAACAAAAACTAAAAGCAAAATCAAAATGAATTTCCAAAGCAATCCATTTTTCGTGTATTTTTTTGTCAAAAGGCTGATGACTATAGTTAGTCCAACAATTCCTATAATGAGACAAGGAATAACATAGAATGTCGTTAAGTTGAACATAAATGCATCTGGGTGTATGTGTAGCCACCAATAACTTAAAATATTGTACAAGGTGGCAAGAGCAATAATAAGCAAATGTTGTTTCATCTTTTTAAGAGCCATAATTTTAATAACGTTAGTTGAACTCTAAGTCTCACTGCCATTGTACTTATGTCGTTATTACTACTTAGTCACATACACCCATCCCACAATGGGCTGCGGATAATCGGCGTCGTTAAGTTCCAAAACAAAATAATACGTGCCTGCCGGTACTGCGGTGCCTTCCGGGCCCACTTTCTCTACATCGGCGATACCGTTCCAGTCGGCTTTGCTGTGGTCGCCCGTCCATATCAGGGTACCCCAGCGGTTGTAAATGCTCATTTTAAAGTTTAGGAAAATGTTGCGCAGGCCATCTACAAAAAAGCCGTCGTTAATGCCATCGCCATTTGGCGTTATGTAGTTATAGGTGGTAGGCGCACATTTTTTAGTGTACAGCAGGAACGACGCCGTGGTGTGGCAGGTGCCGTTATCCAGCCTTACATAAATGCGCTGCGGATTAGTAGTTATAGTGTAACCGGTGGTGTTGTATATCTGGTTAAGGGCTTGGTCGGCATTCGGTTGGGTTTCATAGAATGTAACCGTTTCGTTAGGGTAGTTTTTAAGCGACTCCGCGTAGCCAGAGAAATCAAATGTTGCTAAACCTAAGCCGGCATCGCAACCTTCAATATCAGCTGGCTGTGCGATTTCCGGCGACAGCACCAGGCTTGTAGGCAGCGTGTTAGTGTTGTTGGTTTCGTCTATTTCTATAACAATACCGGTACCATCCCCTGTGTCATCGGCTACAAAGGTCAGGTCAAAATCCAGCGGAATGCCCACAGGTATGGTAAGCGTAATGTAATTGCTTTCGCTTTCGCCAATGGCAATATCCTCCAGTGTTTCGGTATAATCTAAAAACTGGCCGTTAATGTAAATGCTTACCGGGGTTGCGGCGGGCAGTACATCGGTACCGTTAAAGTTGCTCACGGTGTAATGTACGTGTATGATGCGCGAGTTACACTGCTTGTAAACCTCTTCTACAACCACGGTAGCATCAGGGAAAAAGCAGTCGATTATAACAAGCGTAAACATGGCGGTATCGTAACAGCCGTTCTCATCTTCCAGCCTTACAAATATCTGGTGGCCTGTGGCGGCACTGTAAGCGTTAGGGGCGGTAATGTCGTTATCGCCGCTATCGGCATCAGCCTGAGTTTCGTGAAAGGTAACTACATCAGTATCATTAACTTTTAGCGATTGCAAATAGCCTGAAAAATCAAACACCCCGGTGCCCGATCCGTTAAAGGTTTCGCAAGCGGTAACATCTGCCGGTTGCTGTAGTATTGGCGACACCCATAATGTTACCGGAAGGGTAAAGCTGTTGTTGGTTTCGTTTAATTCTTCTACAATACCGGTGCCTGTGCCGTTGTCGTCTACTACAAACACGAGGTTAAAGCTAAGCGGGATATTGTTTGGTATGGTTAATGAAACCGTGTTGTTAAAGCTTCCGTTTATTGCAATTTCCGATGTTGTAGGTACAACGGTTAGCAGGGTGGTGTTGGCGTAAATGGCAACGGGTGTATTGGCAGGGAGCTCATCAAAACTTTGTGGGTTGCTAACCGAATAAGTAACCGTAATTTGCCTCGAATCACATGCCTGTATAAGGTTGGATGCTGCAACAACCCCATCGGGGAAATTACAATCCTGTGCAATAAGCAGGAACGAACCTATGCCAAGGCAGCCGTTCTCATCCCAAAGGCGGACAAAAATTTCCTGCGGGCTAGATGTAGAGAGAAAACTTTCGGGTGTTTGTATATCATTGTTACCGCTTTGTGCATCTTCTAACGAAGTATGAAACGTCACTACATCGCCGGGATTGTTCGCCAGTGTCTGCTCGTAATCAGAAAAGTCAAACAGCCCAACGTTAGATCCGTTAGTAGTTTCGCACACGGTAATATCGGCCGGCTCCAGCTCCGGCAGTTGCCAAAGCGTTATGGTCTCCACGGCGTTATTGTTGTTCTCGTTGGTTTCTATAACCGTGCCGGTTCCGTTACCGGTATCATCAACCACAAAAAGCAGTTGGGCATCGCCCGTAATTCCCGCAGGCATGGTAAGGGTAATGGTGCCGGGCTCGTTACCGCCAATAGCAATTTGGTTAACAGTTTGGGTAGTGCCTATTAAGTCGCCATTAAGGTAAATTGCAATAGGAGTGTTTGCGGGCAGCACATCGGTACTGTTTACGTTGTATACGGTATAGTCTACGGTTATCAGGTTTTGGCTGCATATTTTGGTAATTTCGTCAAACGCAATGGTAGCATCGGGCAACTGGCTGTTAAGCTTGGTCATTATGGCATTTATCATTACAAAATCCTGCCCCGACGTAAGTTGTATCTCGGCGGTGTCATCACCTACTTGTATAAAATTCTGAATGTCGTACACATCCAGGTCCATATTATAGAGTTGATTAGACCCGGTTTGTGTGTTGGTGCCATTAAAGGCATTGTTAGCAGGATTTAAGGTATTGCTAAGCACGGACCCGTTAATGGTAAGGCTTTCGTTAACCTGAATAACAGCATCGCCCTCCCAGGCAATAAAACCTATTTTCGCGCCAACATTATCTACCACATTAAGGCTTGGCAGCGTAATGTTTATGAATGATGGCACAAACTGTAGTCCATCGTATAAATTTAACTGGTTAAGCGGGAGCGAAGGTTTTTCGTAAACTACAATAATTGCCCAACCGCCAAAGTTGGTACCTATCTGGCAATACAGGTTTTCTTCGTTAGGAACATCCTGGTTAATAAGGTTGGTAAGGTCAAGGTCGGCAAGGGTATAAGTACCGTTCCCGGTGGTTTGCAGTATCGATGTAACATCGGCAAAAGCGCTAAAATAAGGTCGGGTGTTGCCATCGGTATTATTAGCCAGAACATTAAAAGTGCGCTGAGCCGTTATGGCATTTCCGTTAAGGGTAACATCAAAATCGCCTGTACCACTGCCGGCCCAGTACATGTATGCCTTTATAAGGGTTTCATCGGGGTTTAAGTTTAGGGCTGCCGATGACGTGGTAAGTATCTCGCAGGTGCTTAGCGTGCCGTTGTTAGCCTCAGTATTTAAGGTGTTGCCCACAAACGTAAAATCGTACTTACCATTAAACTGCTCGTATAAAGTTACATCTATCTGGCTGTGCGCAGCAAAGCAACAAAATAGCAGTAAGGTAAGGTATTGTAATTTTTGTTTCACGGCAGTTTAATTTTTCCTAAAATTAACAAAAATAAGGTTATAGCAAATTTTTTATGCAAAAACAACAACAATGCATGCTAAAGTTATTAATAAACAGCATTAGCGAATATTTTTTTTTATTTTTACCGATTAAAATTAGCGCGTTATGAAACTTCCGTTTTTATATTTCGATCCGGGTACAGGGGCACTTATCGTGCAGCTGGTTGTAGCAGGAGCAGCATCGGTAGCTTTATTCTATAAAAAGATCACAACTAAGGTAAAATCTATGTTTGGTAAAAAAGAAGAGCAGGACCTGATGGGCAACATTGATATAGAAGATAAAACAGATGGCGGAGACAACAAATAGGCATGCATCGTCTTTTCGTGATCCATCGGGTTACATACAGGTTAACGATGGGCAGGTTTACAGGATAATTAACCCTGTTTATTTCAGTCAATACCAATCATTAACACAAAGCGGTTTTTACAAAAAACTGTTTGACAGCGGACTTTTAATTAAGCACGAAGAAGTTGCCGCAAACGAAAGTTATATACAAATTAAGCCGGAAAACATTCCGTTTTTTTCTTACCCTTACGAGTGGAGCTTTACGCAATACAAGCATGCCGCGCTGCATACCTTAAAACTGCAAAAGTATTGCCTGCAAAACGGCTATACCCTTAAAGATGCAACGGCTTTTAATATTACATTTTATAACGGAGCCCCCGTTTTTGTAGATACCCTGTCTTTTGATGCCTATACTCCCGGCGAACCCTGGAGGGCCTACAAACAATTCCTTATGCACTTTTTTGGGCCATTATTGCTTGCCAAATATTATGGTAACGATATGCTTAAAACCCTGCAACAGTATATAGATGGCATGCCGCTGCAAAAGGTGGCAAAGCTGTTGCCTTTGTCGGCGCGTTTCAGCCCTACGGTATACACCAATATTTTTTTAACGGCAAAGTATGATGCTAAATATAGCAGCGACGAAAATACCACCGAGAAAAAGGTAAACGTACCAAAGGAGAGCCAGATAAAAATAATCGACTCACTTTACAATTTTATAAAAGACCTAAGCCTTAACGAAAAAACGGAGTGGAAAGACTACTATGCCATTACCAATTATGATGCTGCCGCTTTTGAACATAAAAAGCAACTGGTAAAAAATTGGTCGGCAAAAATCGATGCACAAAAAGTGGTAGACCTTGGTGGGAATGATGGTACTTTTTCGCGCGTTTTAAAAGATAGTACCAAAGAAATACTGGTTACCGATATAGACCCTAATGCGGTTGATTACAACTACAAACAGGTACTTAAAAATAAAGAACACAACATACTGCCGCTGGTAAGCGATTTACTTAATCCGGCGCCCGGCATTGGCTTTAATAATAAGGAGCGTACACCATTGCAGGAGCGTATTGCCAATAACGATTTTGATGTTGCGCTGGCGCTGGCCCTAATTCACCACATATCATTATCGGGTAATGTACCGTTTGCCATGTCGGCACAAATGTTTGCCTCGTTAACGCCTTATCTTATAATAGAATTCCCCGACAGGGAAGACTCATGGGTGAGTTTTCTGCTAAAAAGCAAGCGTGAGTTTGCCGGCTATTTTGACTACTATAACCGCGAGAATTTTGAGAAGGACTACGCTAAATTTTATGATGTAGTAGAAAAAGAGCACATACCCAACACCCATCGCACCCTTTACTTACTAAAAAGGACATAAACCATGATAGAAAAGCTAAGGCAAAGGATACTGTACTTTATAAATTCGCCAAAAGATGTGCCATTGTTGGCAGGTTTTAGCTTAGGTGTGTATATGTTTTTTTATTACTACGCTCAAAATTATAGCCTTGCCAGTTCGTGGCAACAACTACTTTATTTTTTGGGCTACTTTATACTGTTGCCTACCCTCAGCCTTTTTGCTGCATACAAAGTAGTAGGTTTAACTCCATTAAAAAATTTCCGAAGAAATATTCTTTTTATTGGAATGATAGCTTTTTTAGCTTACTACATTATTGATGCTGCTTGGGTGCTAATGCCTAAAAAAATAGTATTCGCAATTGTAATGTTGCTGGGTGTAATTATATCATATTGGCTTGCCAAATATTATAAGTTGCTTGTTTTACTACTATTGTTTTTATCGTTATTTAATTTATATACCTTAGGTGGAATTATAGTACTTGCAGAATCGGCATCTAAAGAATGGCAAAAATTGCCCGACACTATAGATAAAGCCGTATTTACAAAAAAACCTAATATTTATTACATTCAGCCTGATGGTTACACCAATCCGCAGAATTTTAAGAGCGATTTGTATAACTATAATAATACTGCTTTTGAAAACTACCTGAAACAATCTGGTTACAAAATTTACAATGGCTTTAGGTCTAATTATTACTCTACGCTGCTCTCAAACTCTTCGCTGTTTGCAATGAAGCACCACTATTCTCAGGAAGACATGGATCCTTACAATGCACGTGAGGTAATTATAAGCGATAACCCTGTGTTGCGGACATTAAAGGTAAACGGTTATAAAACTCACTTTATAACAGAGCGCCCCTATCTTATCATCAGCAGGCCAAAGTTAGGCTACGATTATTGTAATTTTGATTACCTTACTATGCCTTACTTTAGGGATGGGTGGGAAGCTGAGCGTGATGTTTTAGCCGATTTAAAAAATCAGGTTGCAGTAAACAAAAAATCGGGAAATTTTTATTTTTTAGAAAAAATGATCCCCGGGCATATTCACAACAATGCTCCCTCGTTAGGCGTAGATGGAGAGCGCGCCGGTTACCTGGAGCGTGTGGGCGAGGCAAACATCTGGCTTACAGGAGTTTTAGATTTTATTGCAAAGAACGATCCTGATGCCCTTGTAATTGTTGGAGCCGATCACGGCGGATTTGCAGGATTTGAGTATATGGGGCAAACTGAGAATGTTTTAAAGGATACTAAGTTAATAAAGTCGATGTATGGGGCAATGCTGGCTATAAAATGGAATGATTCCGGTTACAAGGAATATGATTCCGGTCTAAAATCGTCAGTAAATCTTTTTAGGACGGTATTTGCCTACCTATCCCAAAATAAAACCTATCTTGATGCATATCAAAAAAATGAGAGCTACATAAGAACCCTTAGGCCGGAGGGTGTTTACAAATATATTAATGATAAGGGTGAGCCTGTTATAGAACCTGTAAAGTAACTTTAGCCGGTAATAAAACTATGTATACAATAGAACGCTATAATGCTTCTTATTATAACGATTGGAATAATTTTGTAAGCCGTTCTAAAAACGGCACATTTTTATTTCACCGCGATTTTATGGAATATCATAGCGACCGCTTTACAGATTTTTCGTTACTGGTATTTGAGGGTCAAAAATTAGTTGCATTATTGCCTGCCAACAGGGTAGGAGATATCGTTTATTCGCACCAGGGGTTAACCTATGGCGGATTAATCCTCAATCAAAAAATAAAGCTGTCGGCTGTTTTAGAAGTGTTTAAAGCAGTGTTGCGATACTTAAATTCGCAAGATATTGTTACGCTTAATGTAAAAACCATACCTACAGTTTACCATATAAAACCCGCCCAGGAACTGGAATATGCCTTGTTTTTAGTCAATGCCAAATTAATACGCAGGGATGCCCTTGCTGTTATAGATAATTCAATGCCTGTAAAAGTAGCGGCTAACCGTATGGAAGGGGTAAAAAAAGGTATTGCCAATGGATTTTCGGTGGAACAGTCGCACGATTTTGAGGCTTTTTGGAGTCAGGTACTGATCCCGAATTTACAAAACAGGCACAGTGCCGCACCGGTACATTCGGCAATAGAGATTGCAAAACTTGCTACCCGCTTTCCTGATACTATTAAACTGTTTGTTGTAAATAACAATGGAGATATTGCTGCAGGTACTGTTATATTTGAAACGGAAACCGTTGCCCATGCACAGTACATATCAGCAGGAGAAGATAAGGGGCTTACCGGCAGCCTCGATTTTTTATATCACTACCTTGTAACAAAGCAGTATTCCGATAAAAAATATTTTGACTTTGGTATCTCTAACGAACAACAGGGGCGTAAGCTAAATAACGGCCTTGCTTTTTGGAA
>Ga0265780_10001534_pt1 | contig 32462 bp, 47 predicted proteins | sample P1T30metagenome_FD_192432 | JGI IMG/M metagenome (GOLD analysis project Ga0265780, IMG submission 192432) | Plant litter microbial communities from East Loma Ridge, Irvine, California - P1 T30 | ecosystem: Environmental > Terrestrial > Plant litter > Unclassified | place: USA: California... | reverse complement strand
ATAATCATGTTAGCGAAGCTTTGCGCTTAAAGGGTTTGCCTATCTTATTCTGCTCATTTGTTCTTTTAGGTATTAATTTTAAACTAATTAAATATAAGAATTTACAAACATAGGAAGGGTTTTGCAATAGTGGGGCGAAACTGCAAAGTTCAACGGAAGTTCTTCGATTGAACTTTTATACAAAATTGAAGATTTGTGCTTCGATTGCCCCACCATCGCAAAGCCCCGGAACGTTATAACACATTATGAGAAACATCCTACTAGCATTGATCTTAACAGTACCAAATTTGTGTTTTTCACAAGTTGATTGGGGTAAAGCAAAAGTAACCTATGGCGCAGAGAACGAAGTTTTGCCAAATATTGGTGATACGATAAAAGAATATCATAACGAAACAAAAACGTTTAAAAGTTTGAAGTTTCGTGATTCAAAACAACTTTCAATCTTTGAATTTGATGTTAACGGTAAAAAAGTAAAGGCAACAATTTTTCCATTAGAAAATTTGAAATACAAAACGCTTACAAAGTATAATGAAGCGGGATTTGTTATTTTGATTGCTAATTATGATAACGGAATTGTCACGGGTAAATTTCAAAAATTTTACGGCAATGGAAAACTAATGGAAGAAGGCATTTACGACAAAATGAAAAAGGTTGGATTGTGGAATTACTACGACGAAGAAGGTAAACTTAACAAAAGCGAAAATCACTAATAACGTGTTATAACAGCAGTCAGGCTTAATTGCTGTTTTTGTTGTTGCCGGAACGTTTCTTTTTCATAACTTCGCTTTGTCTCGCCGAAAAAACTCAGTTCCAATTTCCGCAACTGTCGCAAAGCCACAGGACGTTACCAGTAATTATGAAAAAACTGCTTCTAACAATATTAATTTTCACCTTCAACTTTGGTTTTTCTCAAACCAAAACAGAAATTGATTTGTTGCTAAATGAAATTGCGAAAACAAAAGTCTCAAAAGAAATTGCGAAAACTGAACCGGGCAAAAAACTAATAAATTATAGTTTAAAAATATTACCCGCACTTACAGAGTTTTTTACTGACACAGCAGAAACAAATGTAAAGTCTGAATGTATTGAACGGAACTTAAATAAAGGAGAAATTGCGATAATTGTTGCAGACAGAATTGAATCAATGCCCTACTTTCGAGTTACAGGAATTCAAAATTGTTTATTTACTTTTTGCGAGAAAAACTTAAATTATATAGAATATTATTTTCCAGCAATAAAGCGTGATGGAATTGAAAATTTTAAATCAAAATATATTGCGTGGTTAAAAAGTGAGGAGCGAACTAAATTGAAGCGAACATAACTACTGGTAACAGCCGTTTCAAGCAATTGCGAATTTTGTGGTGAGTTCACGTTTACGTTTCGCAAGAATTTTAATTTTTAACAGAAAATAATCAGTTCCGAAGTTCGCAACTGACGCCAAGCGTGGGAACGTTATAGGTAATGGCAGCGGTAAACTTCATATGAAAGACACATATTTTAAAGATTACGAAATAGAAATCGCAAGTGACGTTAGTGAACGTGATGGAATTGGTTTGAATATTTATAAAAATCAGGAGATGATAATTGAAATATTCAGAGATGATACAGATAAAACTTTTACGATTTCATGTTACGAAATAGGTTTGCCATTAGAGTTCGTAGAAAATGCAATTGAATTGTTCAAAAAAGAAATTCCTCAAGAGTTTATAAATTATGACGACTTTGAATGACTTAAGAAACTTGCCGCCACTACTTATAGTAGCGGTTTCGAGCGATAGTTCCTAAGCATTGCTCCGGAATTCTAACTGATTACTGAAAACGTCGCTTCCGCTTAATACTTTTTCTTAAATTGCCAATACTGACGCAAAGCCAGGAAACGCTAGCGGTCAGCTAAAAAGACAACCTGAAATGAAAGAAGAAAATTATATCTACAATTTTAATCAGCGAAGAGCATTCTTTCAGAAAAACTTTGAAATTAAAATTGTTTTACAAAGAACTTATGTTAAAAGTGAAGATATATTAAAAAACTCTTGTCCTAAATGTGGTTACTTAACTTTGGACGAAAGAAGTAATTATGACATTTGTTCAATATGTTTTTGGGAAGACGACGGAATAGATGACTTCGAATTAAATAAAAACAGTGGCCCAAACCATATGACACTAAAAGAAGGACGTGAAATTTTCCAAGAAGCTAAAAGAAAATTGTTATCGGCAAAAGTTGTTGGCAACAACCTGATTGACTCTTTGAGATGTAAGTTTTTGAAACTAGACAATTCAATTAAAACAGAAAATATAAACAAGTCAGAAATAATTAGATTACAAAATGAAATAATTGATTTGCTGATAAAAAACAAAATATATGGACTAGAAAAACTGTTCGATAAGTAAAAGCCGAACCGCTAACAGCCATATGGCGGGATTGGAGCTTTAGGCTTAATGGGAAGTTGGTTTTGTATTTGGGATGATTTGGCAAATCCGAAGAATGGGCTTAATTTAGTCCCAAACCCGCTGTAGTACCAGAACGTTGGCAGTAATTTAAAGAACAACGATGAAAAGAAGAATATCAATATTTTTAATGGCAATTACTTCTGTATTTTTTTATAGTTGTAAAAAAGACATTAAAGATCCTAAATTGGAATATAATCACAAAGCAAATGAACTAATTCAACAGTTGATTTCAGAAGAAAATTGTAATTGTGTTTTAGAAATACCAAAAGAAAATATTGTCGAAATTGAAATGCATGAAAGTCCAAATTTAAATACTGAAAAAGATTATATTAAAAAACTTTCACTCAAAGATAAAGAGGAGCTTGATAGTATAATTAAAATTTCAGAAGATTTTGAATTAGACGAAAATTACATAATAACTAAAAACATAAAATTAATCCAAAGAGATTCTTCATTCACAAATTTATCTAAAGACATAACATTTAATACCAAAACTTGTAGAAAAGGAGTATTATATTTTGTAAAACCGATTTTTAATAAAAATTTTGATTTAGCAATAATAAATTATGGAAAAAGTGGTCTTTGTTGTGGTTTAGGAAGAAAATTTTTTGAATATAAAAACAATAAATGGGAAAGAAAATAAACTGCTGGTAACAGCCGTTTGGCGAGATTGGGGTTTAGGCTAAATTCAAAGATGGTTTTGTATTTGGGAAATTTGTGTTTAACCGAAAAATCTCGCACCTTTATTCCCCAAACTCGCCAAGCTGCAAAACTTTATAGCCAATTTTAGGCCACAGAACACAACAGAATGAAATTAAGTTCGACAACAAAAACGATTGGAATTATGGTGCTTATTGCATGTTATATTTCATTCCCGTTTTTTAAAATCAAATACTTCGAGACTTTAACTTCGCTAAAATTTATCCACCATAATTTACTTATTGCAATTATTTGTTTAGCTGCTCTTGGGACAATAATCGTTTACATAAAATTTTTAAGACGACTTAATCCAAAGACCAACTCAAAAGCGAAAGTTGTATTTCAAGACCTTTTTACAACAATATTTTTTACAGCAATAACTTCGGCTGTTTTAGTTGGCATGACGGTTTGCACTATTGTGACAACAAACGCATATTGTGGACAATCGAAGGATGTTTTAGTTGTTGGGACAGTTATTGAATATTCTGAAAATACTACTAAGTGGGGCAGACTTAGACATAGAATAAAATTCATAAGTTCGTATGACAACAAAATGAAAGATTTTGAAGTGTATAAAAAATATGAAATTGGTGAAGAATTTAAGAAAGACATGAAAATTGGCACATGGGGACAAATCTATTCAATAGACTAACAAGAAAAACTGACTATAACAGCAACTACAAGAAATTGGTGGTTCTGTGATTAAATGAACATTTGTGCCTCGTATCAGGTGCAGTGGTGGCAGACAGTTTTCGTCTCCGAAATCGCCAACTTCTTGTAGTTACAAAACGTTAGCGGTCAGGCTAAAAAAACGACAATGGAAAAACAGACAATTATAATAAACGGGGACAACTTTTCAGATTTGGAAAGTTTCTATGATGAAATTGACCGAGTATTGACTAAAGACCTTGATTGGCAAACGGGACATAATTTAGACGCATTTAATGATTTGCTTAGAGGAGGGTTTGGAGTTTATGAATACAAAGAATCAATTAAATTGGCTTGGAAAAATATTTCAAAAAGCAAAGCAGACTTAGGACTTGAAGCAACAAAAAAATGGTATGACCGAAAAATTGCCGAAAACAAAATTGAAAATCAACAATTCTTTAAGGACAAGTTAAAAGCGTTAACAGGCAACAACGGACAAACGCTTTTTGACATTATTCTTGAAATTATATCAGAACAAAAACATATTGAATTTGAAATTTAATACTGATAGCTTCAATCGATAAACTTGTAGAAAAACTGAAAAATTGGAACCCGAAAATTGAATGGATAGCAAAACGATAAAAGCCCGAACCGCTAACACACGTTACCAGCAATTATAAAAAAATGAGCGTAAATAAAAGACTTTTAGAACAAAAATCAAATCAAGAATTAGAAAAATATATTGAAATTGGAAATAGATTTGTTCCCCAAGCAAATTTGTATGCTTATGAAATTTTGAAATCTCGGGGAAGAGAATTTACAGACGAAGAAAGCGAAAGAATAATGTCATTAATTAATAAAAATAACAAAAACAGTGAAACAATTATTCACAAAAATCATAAGAAATCTTCGGACTTAATTTATCTGTCCGGAGCGTTAGGAATTGGTAATTTAATCTGGACTTATGAAACTTTGGATAATGGAATGAAAATTTTTATTGCCTTATTTTCCCTTGCCTTTGTTTTTGGAATAGGATATTTAGTAAGTAAAGGAACAGAGTGGACTAAATACGTTCTCTTAGTAATTTTGATTTTGGGACTTCTCGGGTTTCCGTTTATAATTGCAAACTTAAAAAATGAACCTGTTGTAGGAATAATTAACATTATTCAAACAGTTTTACAAATTTGGGCATTAGTTTTATTATTTAAAATTCCGAAACTTGAAAAACAATAACTGCTGGTAAAAAGGGCTTGGCAATAGAGGGCGGAATGTCAAAAATTCACGTTTTGTGCTTCGATTAAAATTTGTATTTTAGTTGAAAGTTTCCGCTTCGGTTTGCCCGCCATCGCCAAGCCCCGAAAAGTTAGGCGAAATTGATATCGACATCCATTTTCAAATGAAGAAACAGAACTCAATCGATTTATTAGTTGACAATTTGGCGACAGAATTTTCTAAAATTAAGAATTTTGAACTCACTCAAGATGATCCATTAGGAAATAAAGTTTTCACATTTGTCGTAAAAAATGCCTCGGAACTTATTTCTTTCAAAAATTTATTTGTTCATTATTATTTGCCGGCGGCGCTAAAATCATCTCAAGATTATAGTAAAGAACTTAAATTTTCTAAATATAAACATCTCATAAAAATTGACAGCGAGGAATTAAAAGAAAATTATTATGAAACAATACGTCTCGGTTATGTTGGCGCATTTCACAAATATGAAAAGTATATAAAGAATATTGCGGTTTTAATGAACGACTTTTTTACTCATTTGTTCGATGAGAATAATTATAAAGACATCGAAGCTTATCTCAAAGAAAATTTTGACATAGAATTAAAAAAAACGATTACTAAATTTTATGCCAGTGAGAAAATAAATTGGATTGCAAACTGCGTAAAACATTACGATGGATATCCAATTAAAGAACCTATTTTAAGATGGTTTACTTATCTTGATAAAGAAAAAAAATACAGATTGAAGCAAAAGAATTTAGAGAAGATTTAGATAGCTTGATGACACAAAATCAATTAATTTTAACCGCATTATTTCTCGTAGGTTTTCATCAATATACTGGGTTGGATTTTTTTAAAATTAAAGATCAACTTGCTGAAAACAAAACTGAAAGCGATGTCGTAGAAATTAGAGCAAAACTTGGAGAAATCATAATTAAAACATTCAACATCGCCTAACAGCAAGCATAAGCAGTAGCCTAATTTTCAGTAACTGGAACTCAATTTTTCACGAACAAACTTATCTTGCCGAAAGAACTCAGTTCGCTTTCACCGGCAACTGCTCATGCTCGCAACCGTTTGGCAGTAACTCTAACAGAAAAAAACGAAATTTAATTAAATGAAATTATTCTCATTTTTGAAAAAAGGAAGAAGCAAGCCGAGTTACAAATGTTCTTGTTGCGGAAAGACTTACGATGAGTTGCCACTTTGTTTTGGTTCTGAATATCCGGACTATTATTTTTCTGTTCCTCCTGATGAACGCGAACAACGAATTGAACTTAAAGAAAGTTTGTGTGTTGTCGACAAAAAACATTTTTATCATCGTGGCAGAATGACAATTCCAATAATTGACCATAACGAAAATTTAATTTTTAATGTGTGGACATCGATAAGCGAAGATAACTTTGGGAAACGAGTAGACTTGTGGGAAGACCCAAACAGAATAAATGTAGAACCGTATTTTGGTTGGTTACAAACAATAGTTCCGACCTACGGAGACACATTGAACATAAAGACAATAGCGCAAGAGCAAAAAGTTGGAATAATTCCTGCAATTAAATCGATTGAAGAAGAACATCCCCTGACTATTGACCAGGAAAAAGGAATTACTTATAAACAAGCAACAGAGATTGTTGACAAAATATTGAGAGAATATCATAAAGGGAACTAGCAATTTTGTGCTAAAAAGAGCTACTGCCAACAGCCACTACAACGTATTTGGGCATTTGGCTAAATGGAAAGATGGTTTTGTATTTGGGATGATTTGGCAAATCCGAAAATAGGGTTTAGTTTATTCCAAACTTCTCGTAGCGCGGGACGTTAGCGGTAATTGTAAAAAACCGACGCCCTGACTTCATCCTTACATTTTAATGAGCTTCCCGCCAATCACAATTTGAACCTCTCACCAACTGATTTCATCGCTAATTAGACCAACTTTGCACTATAACTTTAAATATAAAAGATATGAGCAAGAGAATTTTGATTACAGGAGCTGCTAGTGGATTCGGGAAAATCGCAGCATTTGACTTAGCGAAAAAAGGACATAAAGTTATTGCGACAGCACAGGTTTATCCGCAGATGAGCGACTTGATAAGAGATGCTAAAGAACAAGGCATAGAGTTGACAGTCGATAAACTGGATGTGACAAATGCAACAGATATCGCTTACATCACCCAAAAATACGACATCGATATTTTAATCAGCAACGCCGGAATAATGGAAGGTGGTCCAATTGCGGAGCAACCTTTAGATTTAATCCGTTCGATGTTTGATGTAAATGTTTTTGGCGGATTGCAGTTGGCTCAAGGTTTTATCAAAAAATTTATTGATGAAAAAAGAGCAGGGAAAATCGTTTTCACAACTTCTATGGGCGAATTATGGACGGTTCCTTACGTTGCCGCTTATTGTGCTTCGAAACACGCAATGGGTTCAATTGCAGAAGGTTTGAAAACAGAATTAGCACCTTTCAATATCAAAATTGCCACGTGCAATCCGGGTATTTTTGGAACTGGTTTTAATGACCGTGGTGTCGATACCATCAATCGTTGGTACAATCCTGAAACCAATTTCACATCTCCATCTGCATTCGATGGCACTGCCGAAGCTTTGGCAAATCAATTAGATCCGCAATCTATGGCAGATTGTATTGTAGATGTCGCTTTGGATGAGAATTCTAACTTCAGAAACGTACATCCGAAAGAGACGGAAGATTTTATAAAACAATTACAAGCAGATGCTTGGACAGCAAAAAGCTAAATAAAATTTAGAAAGTGCAGTTTGAAAAACTGTGCTTTCTTTTTATAATTAATTATAATTAAAAAAAATGAACATCAATTATAACCAAGCAACGAAAGCATTAAATGCTTCCATAGAAAAAGCAAAAGCGTTAAACATTCCTGTTAGCATTGCATTAGTAGATACAGGCGGACATTTGGTTGCATTTGCAAGATTAGACAGCGTTTTTGGCGTAATAGAATTTGCTGTAAAAAAAGCTCGAACTGCCGTAATGTTTGGCGTAGACAGCGAAATAATGGGGACAATTGTTTCTGGAGCAGACATCCACGGCTACGGAATGTTGAATTCAAACAATGGATTATTGACCATTGCAGGAGGTGTTGTCATTAAAAACAAAGATGGTGAAATCATCGGAGCTATCGCATCTTCGGGCGGTTCACCAGAACAAGATAAAGAGATTGCAAATGCAGGAATGCGTGCACTCAATTAAAATTTAAGATATTTGTAGTATGGAAGCAAAGCGTGAAATTATTTTTGATAAGTTGGTCTATTCCTGTGTTTTTGAAAAGCACAGGGGAAATGAAGAATTTATTCCCGAGCATTTTTTAGGCTATCAATTATCTGGAGAAACACACGCTTTTCACGCAGATGGAAATACAATAATTCCTGAAAATACGATTGTATTGGTTCGGAAAAACCAATTAATAAGAACGATTAAATATCCTGCAAAATCAGGAAAATACCAGTTTTTATCGATTACGTTGGACAAGGAAACCTTACAACAATATGCCTTGGAATACAAAATCGTGATTGATAAAAAATATGCTGGTAAAGAAAAATTGTTTTTTGAACCCGATGATTTTCTGCAAAATTATTTCAGTTCATTAGCTCCATATATCAATAAGACAAAAGAAGCGACGCCTCGATTGGCAGATTTAAAAATCAGGGAAGCGATAGAATTATTATTACAAAGCAATCCAGAATTTAGCCAAATATTATTTGATTTTACAGAACCTCACAAGATGGATTTGGCGGAGTTTATGAACCAGAATTATATGTTTAATGTTTCTGTGGAATCCTTCGCAAAGCTGACCGGGAGAAGTCTTTCTGGTTTCAAACGAGATTTTACCAAAACATTTAATACCGCTCCAAAACAATGGTTGCTGGCAAAACGTTTGGAAGAAGCTCATTATTTAATCAAGCACAAAAAGCAAAAACCAGCCGATTTTTATTTGGATTTAGGCTTCGAAAACCTATCCCATTTCTATACTTCATTCAAAGAAAAATTTGGTTTAACCACTTCACAAATTTAAAGAAAATGGATTTCATACAAAATTTACAAACCTGGACAAAAGGAGATATTACCCAAGGAAAATGGATGATTGGAATAGCCTTTTTCATTCTTTTACCTTTTTGTATTTTGCTGATTAAAACTAACAATTCTCTTCAAAAAGGAATGCTAATTCCACTCTGTTTATTGTTCTTGATGAATGTAGGTTACGGCAGTTATTTATTGATTTCTAAACCAAAATATGTAACAGAAAGAATTGTACAATTTGAACTAAATGCTGAAGAAACAATCAAAAATGAAGTTACAAAAATCAAAGTAGACGATAAAAGCTACACGATGACAAAGTACATTTGGGCAGGATTACTCATTCTTTCAATCGTATGTTTTTTTGTTTTCAATAAAGACTATTTCCAAGGATTATCGTTGGGTTTTGCCATAATGTTTTTGGGAATGTTGCTGATAGATGTTTTTCTGCATCATCGACTGAAGTTATATCTCGAAAACTTTATTGAATAATATTTGAAAACACAGCAAACATAGAAAGGGCTTGGCAATAGAGGGCGGAATGTCAAAAATTCACGTTTTGTGCTTCGATTAAAATTTGTATTTTAGTTGAAAGTTTCCGCTTCGGTTTGCCCGCCATCGCCAAGCCCCGAAAAGTTATAGGCAATAATTCGACGTATGAATTTCAAAGAACTATCTAAACAATATCACGTTTTCGGTCATGGAGCAATTGCCTTCACCGTAATTGATTATGCGATTTCGGGAATCATCGACGACAATGGAAGAAAAGTTGTTCATGAGTTTATAAATTTGCCTGAGGATTTTGAATTTGCTCGAAAATATGTTGGCGGTTATCAATCAGACCATACAAACCAATTTGGAAAAAGAAATATTTCAAAAATTTATGGTTTTGGGCCTTATTTAATTGATACGCTTGAATTGGAAGATTATAGAAAATTATCAGTTGAGGAATTTGAAAATCAATGCAAGGAAATGTTATCTGAATACAATTCAAACGCCGAAATTGAGTTTATGGAATTTATTGATAACGTGAAAAGTGCGTTTAAAAGCGTAAAGATAAATTCACAAGAGTTTTATCAATTACTTCCTGAAGAATGGAAATATAATGATATTAGTCCTTTTCAATTATCTGATTATTTGTGTGGATTCTCAATTAACAGAGTTGACAGAGTTTTTACTGTGATTCAGCTAGATGATGACTAAATTACTGCCCATAACAGCGGTTTCGCGCAATAGCTAGTTTTGGTGCTAAATCGAAATTTTCTTGGTCTTACAAAATTTAGTGATTATTGAAAGTTTTGGATTCTTTATCCGCCATAGCGCCAAGCCGAAAACCGTTGTGCAACACTTTAGAAAAAATCGATAGACAAGAACATTTTGATAGAAATTAAACCGACCTCGCAAAGTCAACGAGAACCAATTATAGACATCTTACGAGGTTGGGCTTTATTTAGTGTGGCTGTAATGAATTATTCTACAATTTATAGTTGGAATAATCATTCTAATGAAAATGAAACCGATTCCTTAACTGAAACTTTTAAAATAATTTTTGAAACGCTTTTTGAATCAAAAGGCTGGACTCTGTTGGCCATTTTATTTGGTTATGGCTTTTCTATTCTATTAAAAAAGATTAGCAACGACGGACAGAGTCATTATCTGTTTTTTGCAAAGCGAATGTTATGGCTTTTTGTGTTTGGATTCGTGAATAGTCTCTTTTTTGGTGGAGACATATTAAACGACTATGCGTTAATGGGAATAATACTGCTCGGATTCTATAATTTAAGTACCAAATCTCTAGCTATTGTTGGGGCAACTATCTTGATTCTAACACCTGCATTGCAATCAATTTTAGGGAATTATCATCTGTTGTTTACGCCTAAATATCGCGATACTTTTTATGAACTTTACAATCATAATTCAACTTTCGAAAGTATTAAGGCAAATTTATTTATGCGATATAAATGGATGCTGAGATTAAGTTATTCGATAATACTCCATTTAATTCAATTAGGTTGTTTTCTCTTAGGTGTAGCACTTCAAAGAAGTAATTTTTTTGAGAAGCTAGGAAATGAACCAAAATCATTCATTAGAAAAATAGTAATCTACAGTTTTTTGATTTCTGTAATAATTTACCTATTGCAAAATGAAGTAGAAAAAAATGAGTGGAAATTAAATGAATACTATAATCTGTATTATCCACAGGTCATAAGTGTAATGATTTTTACAACCTCGCTCGTGTGTTGGACATATTATTCTGGATATGGAAAGTCAGCTTTTAAACTCTTAAAAATTACCGGAAAAATGACTCTAACGAATTACATTTTGCAAAATATTATTGCATTCATTCTATTTATCAATTTAAGACCAAATTGGAATTGGCAATCATATATTTTAGTAGGAATTGTTATTTACATTTTTCAATTATTCTTTAGTAAATGGTGGTTGACTAAATATAATTATGGCTTTTTCGAATGGTTATGGAGATGTTTGTCATACCAACAATGGATTTCTCTAAAAAAGATAAAAAGCGATCGCACAACACTTTCTAAAACTCATGGCTAGTTTTCCGGTAAATTGTTCGTTTACTTTTCATAACTTCGCTAGGTCGGTTATGGAAAAAAAGCTTTCCATAAGTCGCCACGAGCTCTAGCAAGGAAACGTTTGGTAACATACCAAAAAAATCGAATAAAATTACAAATATGGTTTTTAATCAAATTTCCATTTATAATCCGAACGGAAGAGAATCGTTTAAGCGAATTTCAGAAATATTAAATTTGGAGCCAATTGCGAGTGAGTTTTTAGGGAAACTAAAAACTGAACAATATGGCGTTTGGATATATTCGGTCGAAACGAACGATGAAGAACCTTTCTTTGACTTTATAAATCGATTCTTAGATATTCTTGAACCTAATTTTGAAAACTTAGAAAAACTTGGAATTAAAAGGGATGATATATCTTTTTGGCATTTATATGAATATGACCAACAATGCGGAATGGAATTTATGCCTAAACAAATGGAGAGATTAGGCAAAAATGGAATTACGTTATGTATTGATTGTTGGCAAAAATAATAAGTACATTGCTTAACACACTCTCCAAGCAATTTGGGTATTTGGCTTAAAGGAAAAATTGGTTAGTATTTGGAAGATATGGCTAATCCGAATAATGGTCTTAATTTAGTCCCAAACCCGCTGTAGTGCCAGAACGTTATGAGACATTCTAAAACGACACAGCTACGAAGGAAATGAGTAGAAAAAATTGGACTGACGAAAAAATAATTTCTCGGCTTATAAATAATAAGACCGACAAATCTCGTTGGGAAAATATTAGAAGTTTAAGACAACGACCAAGTGAAGAACTATTTTTAAAAAGTGTAGAACTAACCAAATCGGACAACGCGAAAATAAGAAAAATCGGTGTTGACATTTTAGCTCAATTAGGTTTATCGCCAAGACCGTTTTTAAAGGAAACTCTTAAAGTCTATTTTAAATTACTTGAAATTGAAACCGACCCAGACGTTTTAGTGTCATTATTGTATTCTATTGGACACAATAAGACGAACTTAATGAAGAGCAAATTGACAAAATTTGTTCATTCATAAACAACGAAAACAGTTGGGTAAAAGAAGGTTTAGTTTCCGCATTACTTGGAATTGACAACTTAATAGCAATTGAAACTTTAATAAAACTCTCGTCAGACAAATTCAGCCATATCAGAAATTGGGCAACTTTTGGACTTGGAACTCAAGTTGAAAGAAATAATAAAAATATACGAGAAGCTTTGTGGAATAGAGTTAACGACAAGCATCAAGAAACAAAACTTGAAGCAATTGTAGGATTAGCGAAGCGAAAAGATACTCAAGTAAACGAAATAATAAAACGTGAAATTATTGATGGAGAATATGGTGTTTTACTTTTTTAAGCTATTCTCGAAATCAAAGACGACGAATTTCTACCTTTACTGAAAGTAAATTTAAAATCTATTAAAAATGACAAAAACATAAATCCTGAATGGGAAAAAGACCTCAAAAACTGTATCAGCGAACTAACAAAACTAACGAATGAAAAAGAACGACCTCATAGCAGGGTTTTGCAATAGTGGGGCGAAAATGCTAAATTCAATGTCAGTTCTTCGATTGAACTTTTGTGCAAAACTGAAGATTTGTGCTTCGATTCGCCCGCCATCGCCAAGCCCGAAACGTTGGCGCTAATTTTGAGCAATCTTACTAAACAGACAGAAGAAAGATGAGGAAATTATTTTATCTATTTATATGTGGACAATTTTTAATTATAAGTTGTAATTCTAAGAACGAAGAATTTACATTAATTGGGAAATGGCAGTTAACCAAAACCATTAGCGGAAATGGGGGTGGAAAAATTTATCAATCCGATGTAGCTAACGGTAGAATATTTGAATTTAAGAATAACGGAGAAATAATTGACAAATCAGGACTAATAGGCAAATATCAAATCGATTCAACAGACACATATCTTCAAATTTCCTTTCCAAATTCAAAGGTTGAATATTTTAACTACTACAGCGAAGGGAACGACTTTAATGAGATGACTTTAAACCCCGTAAATTCGGAACACCAACTTTTTTGTGATTGTGGATGTTCAGAAATTTATAAAAAGATAAGATGAAAAAAATATTTACACTTTTACTTTTGACAATTGTAACTCAAACATTTGGACAATCAGGCAAATTTTATAAAGGTACAATTAACAATAACCTAAAAATCACGCTTTATTTGCAAGGGTTTGACGAAGGAACAAATGCCGACCCAATAGTTGGAGCATATAAATATGATAGCAAAAAAGATTATATTTTATTAAACGGCTATCGAAATAATGACGGAAATATTAGCTTGGTGGAACTGTCAACAGCAAATTTTTCAGGCACTTTTTTAGGTACGTTAACTAAAAATAGTATCACCGGGAAATGGGTAAGTGCTAATCAAAAAGTGAGATACATTTTTGAATTGACAGAAGTTCCAGCTACGAATGTACAATCAAAAAATTTTCAGAAGGCGATAACTGAAAAAAGGGCCGAATATACAAATTATTAAAAACTGGTCAGCTTAAAGCACTTAAATAGCGTGGAAATTATGTGGTAAATTGTCTTTTCCATTTTTAAGAAATTTTATCTTAGCGGAAAATAAAAGTTCCGAAGTTCGCGAGAAACATATTTAGCTCCGCGCCATAATTTTTACACTAAAATTATATAGATGAATACCACCAAGATAACAATAGTTAGGCCATCTGAAATAAATCAGCTACAGCAAATCAGCAAACAAACTTTTTCGGAAACTTTTTCTGAAAGCAATACCGAGGAGAATTTGCTAAATTACCTGGAGAAAAACCTATCGAAGGAAAAGCTTTCCGAAGAATTGGTAAATACCGATTCACAATTCTACTTCGCTGAAACAGATGGCAAGATTACTGGCTATTTGAAGGTTAATTTTGGCGATTCGCAGACGGAACTCAAAGATAGCAGCGCTTTAGAGATTGAAAGGATTTACGTCGTGAAAGAGTACCACGGCAAAGGAGTTGCTCAGGCTTTATATGCAAAAGCAATCGAGATAGCGAACGATCTCGCCGCAGAGTACGTTTGGCTCGGCGTGTGGGAGGAGAACCAGCGCGCTATCAGCTTTTACAAGAAAAACGGATTTGTTGAATTTGACAAGCATATTTTTAAACTTGGCGACGATGAGCAGACCGATATAATGATGAAGCTTAAATTACAATAATAGCACAACATGAAAAACAAAGTCGGCTTCAACTTTATATTTGCGATAATAGCTTGCTTTGGCATGAGAATACAACTTGGAGCTTGCATTAACGAAGATGTTGACGACAATTGAATCAAGACAGTCGCAAAAAGAGCAGCGGGGCTTGGTAATGATGAAACTCATTATATCCGAAAAAGGGAAGGTAATAATTTACAAGATTTGAAAAAATTAATTGAATTAACCATTCATAGGGTTGAAATGGAAACTTTGACAAAAAGTTTTGAAACGGACATGCCTGAATAACAAGCCCATCTGCTAACCGCCGTTTCTCGCAATTGCGAATTTTGTTGTAAGTTCACCTTACATTTCGAAAGAATTTTATCTTGAACAGAAAATAGAAAGTTCAGAACTTCGCAACCTCGCCAAGCACCGAAGCGCCACCGAAAACCCTACCAACAGACTGTAGAACCAACAACAGCCAACTATTTTACCCTATTTCTAAACTCACTCGGACTTACACCCAAAAGTTTCTTCACATATCTGGTAAAAAACGAACGGCTCGAAAAATCCATTTCATCGGCAATTTCTGAAATGTTTAAATCTTTGTTTTGCAACAAGAGGACTATCCTTTCTTTGGCGTAACGCTGTATCCACTCCGAAGCGGTAATTCGGGTGTTTGTCTTGCAAATATAGTTGAGGTATTTTGGGGTAATGTTCAACTTCTCGCTATAAAATCGTACTTCTCGTTCTTTCATACAATGTTGCTGAACTAAATGCAAAAAACGTTCGTACAAAGTTCCGCTTTGCAAACTTCGTTTTCGTCTATCGAGTTCATCTTCAAAAATGTGCCACATTTCTAACAAGAAAATCTGCATTTGGAGTTTCAATAGTTCTTCATAAAATCGGTGATTTGTTTCTTGCGATTTATCATACAACAATTGAAAATTCTTTAAAATCCTTTCCTTGTCGTCTTTGTCAGGATGTAAAATGGGATTTTCTTTAGAGTGAACGTAACTATCAATACTGGCGTTTGCACTCGGTAAACTGTTGGTCAACAAATCCTTTTCGACAAACAATGTCGTTGCTTTAAAATTGGATGAAAAGGATAAGTCTGTAATAGAAAGGCCAGCCAGCCAAAATATGAATTCGCCTTTTTTGCATTGAAATTGCCGACCATTGAAATTAAATTTTACCGTTCCACTTTGGCAATAGATATGGGTATGAAACCGAGTTTGAAAATCTTGAGGAAATTGCGAAATGGATGCTGTCTTGAACAAGCGTATTTTTTGATTTTCTACCATTTTCTTTTAATTAAAAGCTCACTGAACAAAAATAGGTAATATTTGACATTAGTTGCGATATAATTGTAACAAAACACCTATCAATTCCCTGTAACTTTGCTTTATTAAATTAAGAACAATGCAAGGAAAGGATATTTTTGAACGACTACGAAACGGAGAAACCATTTCTTCAAACGATGCTGAAGCATACAAAATGCGTGAAGGTTCTTTTGCTACAAAAAAACTTGTGGTTCAAATGAATAATGCAATTGAGCCTGCTGAAATAAGAAACTTTTTAAGCCAAATTACTGCAACTGAAATCGATGAAAGCGTAACGGTTTTTACGCCTTTGCACATCAATTACGGCAAGCACACCAAAATTGGTAAAAATGTTTTCATCAATTTCGATTGCGTGTTTTTAGATTTAGGAGGAATTACCATTGAAGACAATGTACAGATTGCCCCGAAAGTGAGTTTGCTTACCGAAAGTCATCCGCTTAATCCTAACGAAAGATAATCGCTAATTCCGAAACCTATCCATATCAAAAAAAATGCGTGGATTGGTGCAAACGCAACCATTTTGCAGGGCGTTACCATTGGAGAAAACGCAGTGGTAGCATCAGGTTCGGTGGTTTCAAAAGATGTTCCCGACAATGTGGTTGTGGGTGGCATTCCTGCCAAGATTATTAAAGAAATTAAATCCTTGTAAGATGAAAATGGTGGTAGCCATTTTAATGTGTTTTGCTTGCGTTTCTCTTTTTGCTTGCGATAAAAATGAGGAAACAAATCCAGTCCAAAATAGTGGCACTACGAACAACAACCCTTCAACCAGTAAAATGAAAATTACCATTGGTAAAGCAGTTTTTACAGCTACCTTGTATGATAATCCGAGTGCTACAGCATTTAAAGCACTTTTCCCGTTTACCATCAACATGGCGGAATTAAATAACAACGAAAAGTACTTCGACTTATCCAACCCACTTCCAACGAATGCTTCCATTGGTGGCGATATCAAGGTAGGCGATATAGCGCTTTACGGAAACAGTACATTGGTGTTGTTTTACAAAAATTTCAACACGTTATACAGTTATACAAAGCTGGGTTATATTGACAATCCAACCGGACTTGCAACGGCACTCGGAAATGGAAATGTAGTTGTGAAATTTGAAAATCATTAAATAAAATTTAAGGGAAAAATGAAAAAAGTAGCAATCATGGCAATCGCATTTTTGATGACCATCGGACAATCATTCGCACAAAATAAAAATCCAAAGAAAATGTATACATTAAACGAACATTATACTTTTAAATTAAGCGATAAAGTTACTCGTCAAAAAGTAAGTTTCAAAAACCGATACGGAATAACACTTTCGGGCGATTTGTATCTTCCTAAAAATGTAGGAAATGAAAAATTATCAGCATTGGCAATCAGCGGACCTTTTGGTGCGGTAAAAGAACAATCATCAGGTTGGTACGCCAATCAAATGGCAGAAAAAGGTTTTGCCGTTGTAGCATTCGACCCATCGTACACGGGCGAGAGTGGTGGCGAACCAAGAAATCTCGCTTCGCCAGAAATTAATACCGAAGATTTCAGTACAGCAGTTGACTTTTTAGGACTTCAAAAAAATGTGAACAGGGAAAAAATCGGCATCATCGGAATTTGTGGTTTCGGAGGATTTGCCTTGAACGCAACTGCAATCGACAAACGCATAAAAGCTGTTGTGGCTTCCACAATGTACGATATGACAAGAGTGATGTCGAAAGGTTATAATGATGCTGTAACATTGGAAAAACGCACAAAAACTTTGGAACAATTAGGTGAACAACGCTGGAAAGATGCTGAAGCAGGAACCTTTGCTTATGGGCCAGAATACAATAAAGCGCTGAAAGATGATGACCCTCAATTTGTAAAAGAATATTACGATTATTATCGCACACCAAGAGGTTATCACGAACGTTCGGTAAATTCAGGAAATTCCTGGACGGCAACTACGCCTTTATCGTTTATGAATATGCCGATCTTGACGTACATCAAAGAAATTTCGCCACGACCGCTTTTGATTATTGCAGGCGAAAAAGCACATTCAAGATATTTTAGCGAAACTGCATTTCAAAATGCCAATGAACCGAAAGAATTGGTCATCGTTCCCAATGCCGTACACGTAGATTTGTATGATAATATAGATGTCATTCCGTTTGATAAAATGGAGCGTTTTTTTAGAAATAATTTGAAATAATAAAAATAATTTCAATTAATAAGCTGAAGTGAAAACTTCGGCTTTTGTGCTTTTATTGAACTTTTGTAAATTAGCAGAACGGTAGTGATTCGATTGCCCCTACTTCCACAATACCTAAAACATTATCAGAGATTTTGAACAATCGCAACATAAATTAAATTGAAAATTTAAAATTCTTACAACAGAAATATTGAAATTACTAACCTCAAATTATGATAAACCAAATTGGGAACTAATGAGAATTTTATGAGATATTTTCTACTATTATTTTCATTGATATTAATTACTTCTTGCGATGGATATCAAGAAGTGAGCGGAAAAATTATTGATTCCCAAACCAAAAAAATATTAAATGGAGTAGCTATAAAAGAATTAAATAAAGATTTCATAAATTACTCTGATGAAAATGGTTTTTTTGAAATACATCACATCACCGGTTTTGCTTTTAGTAATAATGATTTAACAATAATAATATCAAAAGACAAATATAAAACAGACACAATCGCGATAAGAAACAGAACAGATAAACTTATCGAAATGGTTCGAATTAAATAAAAAATTTTTGCTAACAGATAGTACAACCGATTTGGGCAATTAGTTTTAGGGACAATAGGTTTGTGTTAAGTTTGGCGTAACCGAAAATAAGACTTAATTTAGTTGCGAAGTCGCTGTAGTGCCAGAACAATAGGGGCTAGTCGACCTCGCGTTTCGAATCAGCACAATCCAACGGATGTAGAAAACAAAATAGCGAAATTTTAATTTTACAAACATGAAAAAGATAATTATTCTGATGTCAGTTGCTGTTGCAAGTGGCGTTTTATTCGCAAATGTCTTTAATTCGATCGTTATCGCAGTTGCAACTGAAAGTAATATTCCTAATTCTGTAATTGCCGGAAAAGAATATTTTAGGTTTGTAAATCCTGGAGACTTTTTTAAAATTTTCTCGCCAGCATCTCAATTATTGACGCTGTTATCGCTAATCATTTTTTGGAAGAGTTTGAAAAAAGTAAGATTACTGCTTGGAATTGCTTTGCTATGTTATATAACTAGTGACATACTTGCTTTTACTTATTTTCATCCAAGAACCGATGTGATGTTTTCTGATCCAATTCCTGATATAGACACATTAAAAAGACTATCAGCAGAATGGAGTGTGATGAATTGGGTGCGCTCATTTATTCTGGCAATAGGAGTTACATTTTCCTTTTTAGCGGTAGATGAGACTTATACCTCAAAAAATCGGGTATGATTAAAAACTAGCCTCTTCTATTTTCGTTTAGCTAAATTAGATTGGTAATCTTACCATACGAAATACAAATATCATTATGAAACACCCAAAAGTATATTTGCTTGCGGAAAACGATAATAAATATGAAATATATTTTGGTGAGTTTTCAACTTTGGATGGAATAAAGTTGCTCGACAAAAATTTAAAAATAAAGTTTGAGGAATTTGGAGCAACAAACTATAAAAAAATTGGATTCGCAACTGAAAATGATATTCCTAAACTTGAAAGTGTTGCGGAATTAATTCATTTCTTAGAAAACGAAGATTATATTGACATAATTAACTGTAAAATTGAAATTGGTGGAATCGGGAAATTGTCTACTCATGATGATGGCGAATGTTGTTTTACTTTAGATTCTAAAGAAATGACATTTGATTTAATCAAAAAAACCGCTCCTACTGTTCATCAAGAAAAAATCTTATCTGAATTAATTAACAACCAAAACAAATACATTAAAATTGATTCCAATGGAAACGTAAGGAAATATTTTACTTTCGAAGATTATATTAAAAGCTGCGTATAACAGGCGTTTGGCATTCAGTCATTTCACTAATTATATAAACAAATTTTATTATTTATAAATATAAAATATGGGAAAAAGTTCAAAAACATTTATTCTGATATTGACATTTTTTCTTTGTCCGATATATTCCTATTCTCAGGATTATAATCTAACGTTTTATTCTGTTGGATTTATCAGTGATTATATGGGACGAAGAATTGAAAAAGGGGATAGCGAATTGAAGAACTCAGTAGATAATTTTTTTCATCAATCTAATCTTTACGATTTAGTTCGACTTGATACCTTATTAAAATTAAATAATCTTAAGAAAGAATTTATCCCATATCAAATAAAAAAGAGAGAAGGCTCAAATAATTGTTCTAATTGCCACGAATTTTTTGATTTGAATTCAAAATTACTTTGTCAAAGAATTAATAGATTCTATAATTTTAAAAAAGATAAACTTAATAGTGATGAGAAAATTCAAAGGTATATTGGTAAATTAAAAGTGCGAAAGATTCTGTTTTCTAAAAAGAACAACCTTATTTCTTTTATGGCGGGTGCATTTTACACATATGGAGACAAAGACTCAATTGGTTATTATTATAGATTTGGAAATTCAGTTGAGAAACAGAAGGTTGTGAGGAGACTTTTAGAAAGATTTGATTGTAAAATAATTAAAGAATTTGATAATCAGGAAGAAGGATCATTAATAGCACCGCTTATAAATACAATATATTTTATCCCGACAACAGACTTAAAAATTAGATTTGACTATGAAATTAAAATTAAAAAAGAATTAAAAGAACTCATGCTAACAGGCACTACAATGGGTTTGGGCAGTTAGTTTAACGAACAATAGGTTTGTGTTTAAGTTTGGCATAACCGAAAATAAGACTTAATTTAGCTCCAAAGTCGTTATAGCGTAAAGGCGTTTGTGGCGAGGCTAAAACATCTGGAATGAAGAACATATTAGTAGCGTTTATCATTCTTTTTTTATCTCATAATTTGATATCGCAATCTTTAAGTAGAAATTCATTAATTAAAAATTTACTTTGAAAGAAAATAGCACTGTATTTTTAAACGGTGAAATATTTGCAGTAGCTGACAGTTTGAAATTGGACAATAATTTAAAAAATTTAGATCGAAAATTAATTGTCGCAATCATACCAATAAAAAGTGAAGGACAAATAGGCTGTGCAGATAATGATTTAATATTTATTGAATACGCTGTCGAATTACCAAGAACACTAATTCGAAATAGAATTGATGAAATGCAAAGTTTGTTTAACGATAAATATTTCGGATTTTCTGGCCATATCTTAACTAATTCAAAAGATCCGGTATTGTATATAAATAATCGAAATATTCATCATACTGAAGTAAAAGCAGCCATAAAAAGTTTAGATAAAAATGAAATAGCTTATATAAATATTAAAACAAATCCGCAAAATCAAGAGCTCTATGGAGAAAATGGCAAAAACGGAATTGTTGTAATTTGGACTGAAAAGGAACTGGCAAAAATTAGCCACTAACATTGGCTTCGCGAGATAGCTGGTTTTAATTTTCTTTACAACAAAACTGGAAGTTGCTACTACTACTCGAAGCCTCGGAACGGTATGCAACATGCTCAGAAACGCCAACATAAACGAGAATGAATGATGATTTAGACTTATCGGAAATTACCTTAAACGACTTAATTGACGTTGCAATTCTTTCACACGGTTTTATGCCATATAAGCGTGATTATTTTCTCCATATTGAAACGATGTGGAAAGATAGTTTTGCTGGACAATACTTAGTTAAGTTTAAACATTGTTATTCGTTATCATATAAGACAATTGCTAATGACGAAATTTTAAAACAATCTTGGGATGACTGTTTTATCGATTTTGGGGAGTATTTAAAGGCTGATGAACCTGAAGGCTATGTTTGGGGAACGAATTGGTCAAATGCTTATCCTGGTTTTTCAAATTTAAAAGATTCCGAAAAAGCCACAAACTGGACAAAAGAGTTAGGGAAAGACATGAAGGAGTTAGTAGTTGAATCAGAAATTTTTAAAATCAATTTAATTTATCATAAATGGACAATTGATAAGTTGAATAAGAAAATGGATTTGGTTACTCAAGCATTTTTTCCGTTGAAATAATAAGCACATTGCAAAACCGGTGTTTCAAACCATTCCAGATTTTAGGTAGCAGGAAGTTGCGGTTTTAAAAAGGAACATTATCTTGGTATAAGTAACTCAGCCTGCATTTCCGGCAATTCACGAGTGGACAAACGTTTTAATCCCTTTCCATGAAGTACATCTTAACCATTGCATTTTTTATCAGTATCGCTTCATATAGCCAAACGGAATCTGATCGGATATATGTATTGAATTATAGAAATTCTACGCAAGAAGAATGGAAGTTTTTTACACTAAAAGATACTATTTTGGTGAAAGTAATCTACCATGCGCGAGCGCAAGCTTTGTGTGGAACCACATCTACAGCTTCAATCACAATTGTAAAGACCCAAAATAATGAAATAATAAGAGTACTTGATCTATGTAACACTTCCGATAAATATAAAGTCAATCAAATTATAAAAATTGCACCCAGCGTCGTTAGAGCAAAAGAATATTCATTGCCATTTGAATTTGTGAAAAATAAAGGAAGTGGAAAAATAGAAGCTGTCCCAAATTATGACTTAAAAGTCACCAAAACAACTTGGGGAGTGTTAATTGATTAAGCAGCGTATTACAACGGCTGTTTAACGGCATGGCTACGTTCCCTTGAAATACTATAAATTTCAGCATTTCTTACTATATTTTTCTTTAATTTGCCACTAATACGCGAAGTGGCGTAACGTTAACACCTTATTACCGAAAAAAACGAAAAAAATAGATGTTCAATTTTAAAAAAAGTAAGTTAGAAAAACTAATCAAGTTTATAAAAAAATCTGACAATAAACTTTCAAACGTTGATAAGGAAAAAATAATCAAGTTAATCAAACCTGCCATTGGCATATCTACAAGGAAAATGGAATTTGATAATTTGAAAATTGGAGGTTCAAAAATCGGCGGAAGACCAGATTTACCTAAAGATATTTCGTGGCCGAGATCAAATGATTCTGATTTAGTTTTTTGTGCTCAGTATAATATTTCAGAATTAAAAAAATTTGATGTTGAGAATTTACTTCCAGAAAAAGGAATGTTGTATATATTTATTGGAACTAATGAAGAATACAATGGATTTTCGATTGCACAGAAAAATTACGAAGTATTTTTTATAGAAAACCTTGACGATTTAGAACGAAAAGAATATCCAACAACTTTAAAAGCAGAAAGAAAAGTTGAACCAGCGGCAATTGAATATTTTGATAGTATAACTATTCCGGATGATGAAAATTATAAGCTTATTTACTTTGATAAAAAATATGAAAATTTCTATTATCATTTTTATCAAGATACTGAAGATTATATTGCGGAGGAACTAAATAATGCTGTAGATAACATGCACCAAATTCTTGGCGAAGATAAATCTGTCCAGTCAAGTGTTGTTTATGAATTCAGTACAAGTGAATTGGGTATTTCGTATGATGAATATACAGAAAAATGGAATGAAATTCTTGAAAATTCTAAAGCATTCAGCAATTTAATCCAACTAGATTGCAGCGATTTAAATACCAATTTAGATAAATTTGGAGGAAGTGGTGTTTTCTATATTGGGATAAAGACAAAACAATTAGAGAATAAGGATTTTAAAAATTTGATGATATCATTTCAGACAACCTAAAAATAGTACGTCTGTGCTAAAAATATTGCTAAAACCAGAACCTTGGGCAATATATTTTAAAATCGTGCAAATCAAACGTATGGAAGATATTTGAAAAAAATTGGAAGAGTTATTGAAATCCAGCTCGAACTTACAATGATGCTTTAGTATTCTCAGAACGAATTAAACAAACGAGTCGTCAATCATACGCTTATTTAAAGCAATAACTGCTAACACTAAATTTGTAAAAATTGAGCGATGTATGTCGTAAAGCCTATTTTAATGAAAATTTGATTTTACATGCTGAAATATGCAAATATCGGTATTTGTCGTGACGTCAGAAGGAAATTTTTTAAACATTGAGACAACAAATTGGAACGAAAATAAATCGAACAAAACATATACCTATGAAGAAATTAATATTCTTGCTGTTTTTAATTGGCTATACAGCCTTTGCCCAAGACACTATTATAAAGATCAACGGTGATGTGGTGGTTTCTAAAATCGTCGAAATACGGTCTGACGAGGTAAGTTATAAGAAGTTTTCGAACTTGGACGGGCCAGCTTATCGGATTCAAACGAAAGAAATTGCGGAGATTATCTTCGAGAATGGAACGTCTGAAAATTTCATCGAAGCACCAAAAAACCAGAAAACACTTGAGGAGACAAAAAGTTTTTTGGTTCGTATGATTGAACAACATTGCTTTGAAAGAGGATCAGATGTGCGCCGGTATCGTGCGGCTTTCGAAGGTGATTTTCTAAGACTACAAGTAATGAATAAAAAAGGGACCAGCCCAGTAAACGGTGGTCTCTTGTGGGATTTTGGGCAAGTTCATGAGTTTCACCGCGTGTCAAAAAGAGAAGTAGGTCTTGCATTCATCAACATTTGGTTGAATTTTATAAGCGACGAAGAAAAGGGCACGCGCAAAAAAAACAAACTTGTCATTCAAGTAGCAGGCCATGACGAAGCCGACCAAATAGTGTTAGCCTTAAAGCACTTAAACAAACTGTTGGTCGCTGAAAAAACTCCAGTTGAGCGCTTCTAAAGCGTCGCTCGAGATTAACGTTCGCCTACCTCAATCAAAACCCTTTCATAACGTCACTAAACTTAACAAACCAAAAAAATTAACACACCATGAAACTCATTTATTTTTTGCCAATAGCACTGCTTTTTTCTTGCAAATCCACAAAATTTAAAGATATTGAAGCGGATTACACACAGGGTTTAAAAGGAAATATAGCGCAAATGGTAATCAAAAATATCACTTATCATAACAAGACAGCTGATTTAAACGCGAACACGGTTACAAGCACTCAATTTTTTAAAGCAAAGAATATAATTGTAAAACAAGTTGACGAATTTCCAAATTTTACAGATGAAACTGTTTTTAGTTATGACGGTAAAGGACGTTTGGAAACTCAGGTTTCAACTGTTGGAGAACGAATTCGAACGGTAAAATACAGATATGATGGTAGCGACAACTTGCTTGAATATAAAGAAGATGAGAATGGCAAAATAATTTTTGTCAAGACTTTTGTTTACGACCGCAGAAATAATCCCATCAAGGTGATGTACAAACACCCACACCGAACAAGCGCCAGCGATGTTGATATCTATAAATATGATTACAAGGATCGAACTGCAGCAATTCAGTCGTTTTCAGAGAATAGTGAGCCAGGCCCTGATTATTTGAAAGTTTGGTATGATAAGAATGGAAATATTATAAAAACCCAAACTATTGGTAACGAAAAAAGCGATGGTTTCTCAACTTGTGAATACGACAATCGTGGCAATTTATTTCAGCGTAAAAGTTTTAAGATAGATGGTGAGCAAGAGGGTTCAACGACCTATAAAAACAGCTATGATCAAAAGGGAAACATCATCATTCGTGAAAAATACTCTGGCGACAAACTAGTAGAAAAATTTCTGTTTCAAATCGAATACAGGTAATTGCATTTGTTTATATAAGCAAAAAGACGTTTAACAATGAAGCAAATTTTAGAAACGGAGCGATTATTTTTAAGGGAGTTGACTACCAACGATTCCACAAATTTCTATGAATTAAATCTAAATCCAAAGGTGGTGGAATTTACTGGTGATAAACCATTTGCGAGTGAGATAGAAGCAAGAGAATTTCTGGAAAATTACACTGACTATAGTAGAAACGGTTATGGTCGCTGGGCAGCTATTACTAAAGCTGATCATAAATTTGCAGGCTGGTGTGGCCTAAAATATGATGCTTCGGTGAATGAAACAGATATCGGATTTCGATTCTTTGAACATCATTGGAATAAAGGATTTGCAACCGAAAGCGCGACGGCCTGCTTGCATTATGGTATTACGCAATTGGGCTTGAATCCAATTGTTGGAAGGGCAATGGCAGCTAACACAGGTTCGCTTCGGGTGCTAGAAAAAATCGGAATGGTTTATCAAAGAGAGTTTGATTTTAACGGACAAAAAGGCGCGATCTTCAGCAAGGGCCAATTATAAAAGAGAATCATTTTCTGTTTTAACATTTTTTTTGTAGTATTGTAGTACTCGACATATAATTGTGGTGCTTCACCTGAAGCCTGATTTACGAAAGAAACTTCTAAAAAGAAAAATATGATATGTCCACGCTGTAATACACCCAACGAAGCAAACACAGAATTCTGTAAAAGTTGTGGTATGGATTTGGCTTACACTCGCTTAAATGAAACACGATCATCAGATAAGCTGTTGCTTATTTTTATAGGCATCGCTTTTTTTACTGCTGTTTCTCAATTTGCAATACAAAAATTAGACAGCAATTGGTATGAAGGCCCGACCAGATATATTCAAGGTTTTTTGTGGCTCATTCAAAATATTAGTTTTATTCTTATTCCATTAGCCATAAAAAATAAGACACTGAAAACCGTCGGATTTGTCATCACGGCGATCATGGTGATGTATTGGATTTATACAAGTATGGAATTTTTAAGGAATTAAAACGGCATTTTCTGACCGATAAACCTTAGCACTAGCATGAGATTTTACTTTTTACTTTGCACTGTCTTTGTGGTTTTGACCGCTTGCGATTCAAAAACCAAGCGGGTATTGGTTGGTGAAAGTGAAACAGGAAAATTTTCAGAAAAAACAACATTGAAAATTTTAACAGCCAAAGTAATCAGAGGGAAAAGTGTGGCGTGTTTTAAATCAGTTGATACGTTAGCCTGGGGAAAAACCGATGAACAAAGAGAACTTTAAAAAGCGATAATGGCTGGGGATTTTATATTTGTTTCTGACAAAGATTCTGTTTTTAAAAAGTTTTCGTTGAAAAAAAATTAAAATACTGCTACCCCCAAAAAACAATCAATCATGAAACAAATTATGTCATTGCTTCTGTTTCTCGGTTCGGCAAGCGCTTTTAGCCAATTTAAAATAGTTCAAGACAGCTTGGACTATATGGAAACCTATGGTAAATACTTTGATTGTCGCTATGAAAAGGGAAATGTTTTGATTGTCAAAAAAAAAGGCAAAACCATAGATCCGAGTAAAAGTTGGAAACCCACAAGAGAGGGATTTACCATGCGAGTAGAAGGTGCTTATGATCTAGAGTTTGCTGACGGAAAGCGGTACAGGACAGGAATACTCAAGCGAATTACTAAAGATTCGATTTCAATTACCTCAACGATGAATGAGAACACGGCAAAGTACGAAGGCATTAAGTTTGAAACATTTAATTATGCCTTTAAAGATCTTAAAATTGCCCGATTTATAAACGATAGAAGTCTGGGTTTTTACAATAAGAAAAAGATCGGTAGCGATTATGAAGTGTATGCCCAAGAGGTAGATAAGGCGAAGCTTTGCCCAGCGGTGCTGACTTTTCCAAAAAGAAACAACGAGGTAAAAGTTTGCCATTATTTTTTGACTGACCAAGGGTATGACATCATTTTTGAGACCGATGGTTTTATTGATTACATGGAATATCCGATAAGCTGGCAGTAAAATAAAATCTAAGTGTTTTTTATACCTATTTTAATGCTGTGATGAACATTTTATCTCAAGGTCAATTTTTCTGCTTCTCAATTCTTATTTTTGCCTAGAAGCTTCTTTATTATGGACAATATTTTTTCGCACTATCGGCAGGTAAAATCGGTTGATACTTTTCAATCTTTGGCTAACGCCGCTTTCAGTGGCCCAATCAATGCTATTTGTTTGCAAAGGAAACTAGATGGTGATTTTGCAGAAATTGTTTCTAAACTTACTTTGAGAGAAGCTATCACAGAAGTTCCTGTTGCCACACTAAGGTCGCTGGATTTATCACAAAATGGTGATTTGGCAAGACGAGTCATTGAAAACGATTTGAAATTATTGACCGACATCGGTGCTTCGCCTTCGCTTAATTTACTAAAAAATTATGAACGCGACGAAGAGCTCGACTTTTTTTCAACCGATGTTTATTCGTTTCACGTAGATCGTTCCGATATTGCCACAGACACGTTTTTATGTACTTACTACGGACCCGCAAGCGACATATTGCCTAACGAGGATGCGACGCAGAAGATTTTGGTTCCCAGAATTAGAGAACTGCTCAAAGACCTGCATGACGGACCTGATGATGAATTTGAAGATTTTTTGAAAGAATATTATTTTGATTTGCATTACCAACCGTTGCTTAACGCAAAGCCCATAAACTTAGGCAATGGGCATTTGTGGAAACTTGCAATTGACCATCCGCACCAACAGGTTTTACCGTGCATTCATAGGGCTCCAGCAGAAAGTAAAAATGACTACCGACTGCTGTTAATTTGCTAGTTTTTTAAATTTGACTTATAATCCTCAGCTGTCACTAGATATTGAAATGCGAAATTTGGGTTTAGTATTATCCACTGGATACGGTACTTGAGAATATTTTGAATTATAGGCTACAAGTAATCATAAATTTAATTATTTTTATTCTGTATAACACAGAAGAAGGCCTTTTACAAAACGGCACTATAGTAAACAACATGGACTCAAAACCACACTTTAACGCGTTACTCACTTACCTTCCGGCAAAAGACGGAATTAACTCTACGCCGGTTTCTTCGGGGTACCGACCTACCATCAAATTTTCTTTTGAACAGGAACTTTTTATTGGAATCCAAGAATTCATAGACACCGATTTAGTATTTCCAGGCGATGTGGTGAGTGCTTCGATCACGATGTCAAAAAGAAAAGAGTTTACCTTAAAAATTTATGAAGGTTTAGACTTCGAGTTCTATGACGGAGAAAATTTAATAGGCAACGGCGTTATCACAAAAGTACTCTTTTAACTTTTTAATTATATAGTTATGGCATTAATCAATCCTCACATTAACTTTAATGGCAACGCTGAAGAAGCGTTTCATTTCTATCAGTCAGCGTTTGGTGGCGATTTTCAAAACATTGTGCGTTTCAAAGATATTTCCAGTGATGATTATCCAGTTCCAGAAAAGGAGGAGGAAAAGCTGATGAATATTGCGCTTCCAATAGGAAATAACTTTTTGATTGGCAACGATGTTCCAGAAATCATGGGAACCGTGAATGAAAATGAAAATCGATCCAAAATTTCCATTACGGCAGAAAGTAAAGAAGAGGCCTATCGATTGTTTGACAGACTTTCAGCTGGTGGCGATATTGAAATGCCGATTGCAGAGAGTGGGTGGGGTTATTTTGCGATGTTCAGGGATAAATATGGCATCGAGTGGATGATTAATTATAATCCAGTTAAATAAAATTTTAGTGCTATTGTGGCGCCGATCGTGCAAAATTTTGCTGTTGGTATTTGCTAAGTAAATAAGAAACGCTGGCAGTATTAAAATTATTGGTTCAAGTGTGTCTCTGATTTATAAGTTTCGGAAGAAGAAAAGTACCGAAACTAAAATAATTTCGCCATTACCCAAGAAGTAAACTGCTAACTTTTTAGACCAAAAAACATTATTATTTAAAATGGAAAAGCATCGAATTTATACAACTTCTTTCGCTAGCGTTTATCCGCATTATCTAAACAAAGCAGCGAAGAAAAACAGAACAAAATCAGAAGTTGACCAGATTATTTATTGGCTCACCGGCTATTCTGAAAGTGATTTGCATGAACTACTTGAAAGTCGCACAGATTTTGAGACATTTTTTACCAACGCGCCTTTCTTAAATCCAAATGTATCAAAGATAACTGGCGTAATCTGCGGTTATCGTGTAGAAGACATCGAGGATAAGCTGATGCAGAAAATCAGGTATCTTGATAAACTGATTGACGAGCTAGCAAAAGGAAAGGCTATGGAAAAAATTTTGAGGACATAACTCATTTACGATTTTAACTTCGAAATTATTAGTTTTTGGCTAAAAGAAAGGCCGTCTGAAGTCAGCAGTTTTATGACATACACACCGCTACTCAGGCCCGATGTTGAAAACTGGTACGATGTATTGGACTGCAATTTGTCATTTTCATATAATTTTTTTCCACCAATGTCAAACAGCACTACACTCTTTACATCTCGATTTTTAGGATTTTGGATGGTAACTGTTTCAAAGAAATTATCTTGTAAGATCATAAATTCTGCAACGGTAATTTCCTCGACTCCCAATGTGCCATTAGTAAAGGTGATCTCAAATCGATTGTTGAAAACGCCGCTTGGCATGGTAACCTCGTAGTTCCCGTTTTTTATATCATGATAACTTCCGTCTAAGCTGTCGTAAATGAATATATCCTGGCTCTCGTCAAAATTTATTTCTTCGGCGATATAAAATTTCAATGTAGCACCTTGCGCTACTTTCACGCCTAAAGGAATTCTTTTATTAGGGTCAAATGCCACGCCTTGAATAGTATATTCAGTATCATCTAAAAAGAAATAAGCATCGTTTGGAACATCTGAAATTACGCTCATCGCGTCGATACCGCGATCCACTCCGTCAGTAGCTTCGGGAGAAAACAGTAACGCAATCTGCCTTGTAAACTGATCATTTAAAATTGTATTTATTTTTAAATGTGGCACTTGAGGCACAGAATCGATAGTTTGAATATTTGAAGTTTGCGCTCGTTCAAAATCAGAAAGTGGGGCACTTTCCTTGTAATAAAGACGGTGCGAATTCTTTAGGGTCACATTTCCATTCACAACGCCATAAATCATAAATCCCTGACCAATAGGCGCATATTTTCGGTTTATAGACAAATTAGATGATGTGGTACCCGCCGTATTTAAAGAGCCATCACCATTATATGAATTAAAATAAGCAGGCACATAGACACCTGGCGCGCTTACTGAAACGGGGGAAAAAGTTCCATAACCACCACGATACTGGTCGAGATAATGCGAATTTACCGCCTTGTCTTGTTCCCAGTAATAAGCGATTCCATTGCATGCCGCATTTGAAGCATCTAACAGAAAGGCGTTCACATGTAATGCTGACGGATATGGATTTCCTGTCAACGTACTGTTATTCAGCGCGACGGGAACTGTGATGGTACCGTCATTTGGCTTTCCTCTAAAATCATAACGTTGGGCACCCGTTCCGCCCGGGTTGTTTAAAACGCCATTTCCTTCGATGTTTAAATTATCAGTACCACTCGTTCCTTTCATAGTAAAACCTTCACCGGGTAAAATGGTCGTTGTACCACCTGCATAAATCCATTGTGCATATGAGGATGACGCTACAAAACGATACACCCAGCGCGAAGCAATCTGCAACGGATTCGCGACGCCATTCAAAGCATAATCATAAGGCAAAGCAATGGCCGGAGTACTAGCAGTCAACGTTGTTGGACGGTTTAAAAGCGTGATCCCAAAAGGTTCGTTTCCCACAGAAGAGCTAGCATTTCCGATAGGTGACGACCAATAATTGTAGTCAAAATTATCAGAAGTTCCTTCTTGAAAAACAGATAATTTACCCAACCCACGATTGGTCGATGATCCTGTGGTTCCTTGTACCAGCTGTGCTTCGTTTCGAAGGTAAATATTTCCGTCAGGTTGCAAGTTAATTCCTTGATTTACATACAAAACATTGTCCCTAACAAATAGATAATTATTTTGGCTTACATACAATTGGGCAAAAGAATTTGCAGAAATTAAAGCTATGATTGATATAAATAATTTTTTCATAATCGTAATTTTTAGCGCATTGTCATAGTGAAGGTTCGAAGTCTGACAGACTGACTTCCAGAAGTGAGCCTTCTGTACCATAGTTCTACTGAGTCTCCTGAATTAAGATAAACAGATCCTTGAATTGAAAAAGCTTGAATGGCGCTTGAATCCGTCTTAATAATTGTCTCGGTAGGAACTTGTGGGTCAGTTGTACCAGCAGCATTAATTCGTGTGAAAAAGAAGGCATATTCAGTTTCTGTGTCCACTAAACTATTTACGACTGTCGCGAGGGATAATGTTGTGCTGACTTGAAAAATTCGGGGTTTTTTTCCTATGTAGGTCAGCCGATTTGTCGCAGGAGCAGTAGTTCTGAACAAATTAGATGCAAATGCATTGGTAATTGGAAATTTAAAGTTTTGACCAACCGTTTGGTTTGTGATTGCGGTTTGCGGGAATGCCTGATTTAGATACGTGATTCCAGTGGATTGAGAATCTCCTTCGGTGGAAATTCCAGGGCCTGCTACAGACC
>Ga0265780_10001533_pt1 | contig 32463 bp, 29 predicted proteins | sample P1T30metagenome_FD_192432 | JGI IMG/M metagenome (GOLD analysis project Ga0265780, IMG submission 192432) | Plant litter microbial communities from East Loma Ridge, Irvine, California - P1 T30 | ecosystem: Environmental > Terrestrial > Plant litter > Unclassified | place: USA: California... | reverse complement strand
CGCCGCGGCGAAGTGGGCGTGTAGCTCAGTGGTAGAGCACTGTGTTGACATCGCAGGGGTCGCAAGTTCAATCCTTGCCACGCCCACCATTAAAAGCCCGCCAGCTCTCTGAGCTGGCGGGCTTTTTTGTTTTGCATTTGCTCAGCCCGCAGGACACCGGACGCTCGACGGAGACGATCCTCCGTAAAGCGTCCAGCGTGCCCCAGGGCGGGGTTAAAGCCCGAACCGCAGGGTCGCGCGCAGATCGCGGCCTGCGAGCGGGGCGAAGTCCTTGAGGAAGCTCGAGGCGCGGCGTGCGGTCACGTCGAAGAGGTTGTTCGCGCTGAGGACGAGCTGCGTCTTGCTGGAAGGCCCGAACGGTGAGAGGCTGACGCTTGCGTTGACCATCGTGTACGCGTTCGTCCGCGTCTCGAAATCTGCGGTACGGTTCTGCAGGAACGCATGCTCGACTTCCGCGCGGGCCGTGAAGCGGTCGTTCTGTGCTTCGATCCCACCGAGCACGCGTGGCGCCGGGATGCGGGGCACGGGGCCGACATCGACGATGTTGGCGTGGACGTAGTCGCCCAGCACGTCGGCGTTGATTCGCGTCGTTCCGACCTTGAACAGCGACGCCGACAGATCCGCCTCGAACCCGTAATAGCGCGCGTCGGCTTGCTGGTACTGGAAGCAGGGGAGGTCGGCGACTCGACCGGACGGCGCGGCTGCGGCCTCGCAGACGGACTGCTCGACCTGGTTTTCCGAAATGTAGTTGCTGAACCAGTTGTAATAAGCGGAAGCGTCGAAATTGAAGCGGTCGGTATGCGCGTGCAGCGTGGCTTCCAGTCCCCAGCTCTTTTCGAGACCGAAGTCGGGGCTGCCCAGTTCGTAGGCCTGCGTGCCCGCGTGGCCGCCGTTGGCGAACAGTTCCTCCGCGGACGGCGCACGCTCGGTTCGCGACACGTTCAGGCCGACGCGAATCACGTCGGACAGGCCATAGGAACCGCCGAGCGAGGCGGACAGGGCACCGAACGAGCGCTGACCGGCGAAGAACCGATTGTCCGGATCATTGCGCGCAATCAGGTCGCTCCACTCGTAGCGCATTCCGCCTTCCGCGCGGAACGCACCGAGGTCGAACTGTTGCACGGTGAAAAGCCCGGTCTGGTTGGTTTCGTTGCGGGGGAGGAAAGCCTCGTCGCCGATAACGTTGAACAGTCGGTTGAAATATTGGACGCCCGATGCGCCGCTCCAGCCGCCACGCTTCGCCTGGACCAGTTCGAGACGACCTTCGGTGCCGTTGTTGAAGAAGGCGGTGCCGATCGCCCCGTCGGGCTCGAGTTCATAGTGGCGATAATTGGCGTGGCCGATGCGGAGGCGGATTCGATCGAGGATCTCGCCGCCGGTCTGGACCTCGCCACGCAGATCCACGCGGTCCTGCGCGATGTCGAGTCGTGGCGCTTCCTGTTCCTGACCCACGGCCGTCGCGTAGCGGATCGGGATGCCGTAGAAGCTGTCATAGTGACTGTAGGAGATGCCCAGCGACCCGGTGTCGGTAATCAGGCTCGCGCCGACCCCGGCGGTCCACGTCTCGGAAGAGGAGCGGGGGAGCGTGTTGCGGATTCCCGCCGACGCCGCGAAGTCGATCGGCTCTTCGCCGTCCGCGACGTCCTGCGGGAGACCGACCTGGCTCAGCGCCGCGCTACGGGCGGCGCGCGACAAGGCATAGCCGCCGATCCGCAGATCATCGGTTTTCAGGTACGAGCCGTCGGCGTGCAGCACGAAGTGCTTGCCCACCGCGACGTCGCCAGCGCCTTCGATCGATCGCTCGTTCGCCGCCGATCCATAGTTGGCGATGCCCGCGACACGGTACCCATCTTTTGGAACCGTGCGGGGGATGCGGGTGTCGACGACGTTGACTACGCCACCAACGGCGGACGACCCGAACAACAGCGCGGACGGGCCACGCAGTACCTCGATCCGTTCCGCGAGCAGCGGATCGATCACGACGGCGTGATCGACCGACGTATTGGAGACGTCGAACGATCCCACGCCATCGGTCAGCACGCGGATTCGCTCTCCCTGGAAACCACGCAGGATCGGCCGTGATGCGGTCGGGCCGAAGGACGTCGCCGAAACGCCCGGTAGATGCGCGAGCGTCTCGCCGAGCGAGGGACGCAGCGCGCGGGTCAGCGCGGGGCCGGACAGAACCGACGTTCCCTGCAGCACGTCGCGTTCGCTTTGCTGGAGCACGCCCGTCACGATGATGTCGTTGGATCCGTCCGCCGTACGCGAGGATGCCGTCGGAGCATTCGGCTGACCGGGCGTGGCTTGCGCGTCACCCGATACGGACTGGGCGAGAGCGGGCGACGCTCCAACCGCCGATGTCGCAAGCATGGCGAGAAGGCTGACGTGTATGCGCAGTTGGTTCATAGTGGCTTCCCCAGAATCTGACGAACCCATATGTGCGATAATATATTGTATCAATCGGTTTGTTGCGGCGCTTGGTAGTATTCGTCGCGAAAACGCGACCGCTCCTTGCGACGGGGCGGCTGCGATCCGTGCGAAGATTTCGAAGAAGGGCGGACGTACCGGACCGAGACGGCGTGAGAGACGGTGTGCTGTCGGTGTAAGGTTACCCGTTCAGAGGCGATCGTCGCCCTGAACCAGTTGACCTGCGATCTGCCCGGCTGCGTTCAATACCATGCCGGCGACTTGATCGGCGGTATGAACGGGCTGCCGCCGTGCAAGGAATGGCACGGTCAGCGCAGCTGCGGCGGCCTCCCCCCGCAGAACCGGAGCGGAGATGTCGGTCACGCCCGAAATCAGCGGGCTCCCGACCTGGACGACGCCTGCTGTCTTCACCTCGTCGGCTTGTGCGCGGAATGCCGCTAGCGCGGTGGCGTCCAGCGGCGGATCGAACAGCGTCTCCCAACGACGCCGCACGGCTTGAGTCTGGAAAGCGTACAGCACGATCCCAGAAGCGGTCGACGCAAGCGGGCGGCGATATCCGACCCGGACCGAAAACCCGAGTTGCTCGCCCGATTCGACCCGCGCCACCACGACCATCTCGCCGCGGCTATGGAACGCGAGGTGGCATGACTCGCCCGTTTCCTGGACGAGTTGTCGCATGACGGGCAGGGCGATCTCGACCAGATTGCGGGTTCGGGGCTGGCGCATTCCGAGCGAAAACAGCCTGTCGGTCAGGCGATAGCCTTCGGACCCCGCGTCCTGTTCGATATAGCCGCGAAACTGGAGCACTTGCACCATCCGGTGCAGTTCGCCGCGCGATCGGTCGAGTTCGTCCGCGATCGCGGAGAACGGCAGCGGCTCGCTCGCATCGGCCAGCAGCTCGAGGATATCGAGCCCCTTTTCGAGCGCGGGCGCTTTATAGCGGCGCCCGTCTGCGTCTTCGTCGTCCATTGCCTGCCCCGTTTCCGCGCCGTTGTGGGGTGACCTTAGCGAGAGCGGGCGAAAGCGCACAAGGCGCGCGATCGCCCGTCTGGGTTCAGCGGGTCATCACCTTGACCAGCGTTGCCGCGTCCTGCCCGGTCGGCAGCTTGCCCGAGGCGGTCAGGCGCTTGGTGCCGTCGTCCCAACGCAGTACCGCGCTGGTACCGGTCTTTCGCGTGCTCACGCCGTCATCGTCGTACAAGGTGAAGCTGGTCGAGCGACCGGGGTACACCCGAATGCTGTCGAGTTTCTGGCGCGTCGCCGTGCTGGGGACCTGCACGCCCATCGGGATGATCGACCCGGCACGGACGAACAACGGGATCTTGTCGATCGGTGCGGCGGCGGTGATCGTCTGGCCGCCGGTGTGGCGTTCGTTGGTCCAGTAATCGTACCAATCGGTTCCTGCCGGCAAATAGACCGAGCGCCACGTTGCGCCCTGGTCGGTCACGGGCGCGACAAGGAAGGCGGGGCCGAACATATATTCGTCGCCCATGTCGCTGACCTTGGGATCGTTCGGGAAGTCCATGAACAGCGCGCGCATGAAGGGAGCGCCGGTTTCCGCGGTCTGGTGGCCCATTGCGTAGAGGTAGGGCATCAACGCGTAGCGCAGCTTCAGATATTGCGCGAGGACGGGCTCCGCTGCCTTGCCATATTCCCAGATCGCGGTTGCCGGACGCTGGCCGTGGATGCGCAATGTCGGGGTGAAGGTGTTGTACTGGAACCAGCGGACGAACAGTTCGGGGTAATCCGGGGCGTTCCCGCCCATTGCGGTCGCACCCGCAGGATCGAGCAGGACCGGGTTCAGCGCCTTGGGTCCGGATGGATATTGCCAGCCGCCCGTGTCGCTACTCCAATAGGCCATGCCCGATGCGGTGAAGTTGAGGCCGGTCGGCACCTGCCGCCGCAGCACTTCCCACGTCGCCTGGACGTCGGACGACCAGAAAAGGCAGCCATTCCGCTGCGTGCCGAGATAGGCCGCGCGGCACAGGATCAGGTTGCGCAGGTCGGGGCGGTCCTTAGCCGACCCTTCCGCGACGCTGGAGGTGTGCACCAGCGGGAAGACGTTGTGATAGCGATCACCAGAGCCGATCGCGAACTGATGGCCGTCGGGCACGAGATCCGGCTCGGTCTCGTCGAGCCAGAAATAGTCGAAGCCTTGCGATGCGATATTGTCGCGGATGCGTTCCCAGAACCAAATGCGCGCCTCGGGATTGGTGCTGTCGAGCAGTGCGCCGGCCCGGTCCGAACGGATTGGGAGGCCATCGACGACGCTGCCGTCGGCGTCATGCAGCAGCCAGCCCTTCGCCGAGAGCATGTTGTAATAGCGCGACTCCTTCTCGAACCGTGGCCAGACGCTGATGATGCTGCGCATCCCCATGCCCTTCAGCTTGGCGTTCATGCCCGCAGGATCGGGGAAATAATTGCGATCGATGTCGAGCTGCCCCATGCGGGTCCAGTGGAACCAGTCGAGCACCATCGTGTCGAGCGGATAGCCGCGGCTGCGATAGCCGTCGGCGATGCTCAGCAATTCGGCCTGGGTCTCGTAGCGCGCCTTGCTCTGGATCAGGCCGAACGCGGACTTGGGCGGGAGCGGGGTCTTGCCGGTGAGCGAGGCATAGCCTGCGTACAGTGCGTCGGTAGTGTCCCCGGTGATGACGAAGAACGACACGCGTTCTCCAACTTCCGACTGCCAGTGCGTGCTGTTGTTTAGGCCCGGCGATACGGTGGTGGTCGAGGGATTGTCCCAGACGATCCCGTAACCCTTGTTGGTGACGAGGAAGGGGACGCACACCGTCTCGCCCGCCGGCGCATCGTAATTGTGGCGGCAGTCGATCGTGCGGCCGCGTAGATCGAGCTTGCCTTCCTGGTTCTGGCCAAGCCCATAATAATGCTCGTTGAGCGGGGCGGCGAAGCTTGCGCCGACCTTGAACGTCTTCTCGCCTGACACCGTGTGCGGTGCCATTTCCCAACCGTTCATCTGCGTGATGACGTGGCCGTCCGCGCCCTTGATGGTGATCGCGACCGGGGGGAGCGACGGCGCGAAATAGCGTTCCATCTGCGACGGTGCCTTCGGCCACGGTTGTGCCGCGACCGTCAGCGACAGCGCCGACGACGCGAACACGTCACCCGACGCATCGGTGCGGTGAGTCCAGCCAGTCGTGTTCGCCTTTGCGTTGGGGCCCGGGCCGGGGGCGGCATCCGCCTGCGCCCGGTCGACCGCGATCGTCACGCGCACGATGTTGGGTGCATAAGGTTCGATCGCGACGAGGCTGCCATTGCGATCGACCGTCGCCATCGGCTCGGCTTGGGCTGCCGCGACGGGCAGCAACGCGATCGCGGCCGCACCGGTCCAGCGTGCGAGGATGTGTTTCGATATTGCCGCGGGGATCATAGGAAAGCCCTTTTTCAGAGAATGTTGGACACGAGCATCGACCGGTCGATGTCGGAAATTCGAGTTCGGCCGCACAGCGCCATCGCGACGCGCATCTCGGCTTCGATCAGGCGCAGCACATGTGCGACACCAGCTTCGCCATCCGCCGCGAGCGCATAGGCCCAGGCGCGCCCGAGCAACACGCCGTGCGCGCCGAGCGCCAGCAGCTTCACGACGTCGAGTCCGGAGCGCACGCCGCCGTCTGCCAGGATCGTCAGCGCATCGCCGACCGCATCGACGATCGGGGGAAGCGCATCGGCGGTGGCGGGGACGCCATCGAGTTGGCGTCCGCCGTGGTTCGATACGACGATCCCGTCCGCGCCGGTCTCGGCTGCCGCGCGGGCATCAGCGGGGTCGAGAATCCCCTTGATAATCAACGGCCCCTTCCAGTGCGACCGAATGAAGTCGAGTTCACGCCAGGTGACACTGGAGTCGAAGTTGGTCCGCATCCAGCCGAGAAAATCCTCGAGCCCGGTCTTGTCGCCGAGCGCCGGGGCGACATTACCCAGATGGTGCGGTTTGCCGCGAAGGCCGACGTCGATCGCCCAATCGGGGTGGGTCAATGCCTGGCCGAACCTGCGGGCGGTTCCCCGCAAACCCGGCGCGCCCGCGAGGCCCGACCGGTAATCACGATAGCGTGCGCCGGGGACGGGCATGTCGACCGTAAAGACCAGTGCCGAGCACCCCAGCGCCTGGGCTTCATCGAGCAGCGCCCGCACCAGTCCGCGGTCGCGGATCATGTATAACTGGAACCAGAAGGGCGCGGTGGCCGCGGCGGCGACTTCGGCGAGCGGACAGACGCTGACGGTCGACAGGCAGAACGGAATGCCCGCGGCATTGGCGGCGCGAACCGCCTGTACCTCGCCACGGCGGGCATTCATGCCTGCAAGGCCGATCGGTGCGAGCATGACGGGCAACGCCTGATCCGTGCCGAAGACGCGGGTGGTGAGGTCGGTCGACGAGACGTCGGTCAGAACCCGTTGACGCAAGGCCAATTGTTCGAGCACAGCGACATTCCGGCGTAGCGTGACTTCGGCGTAAGAACCGCCATCGAGATATTCGAACAGGAACGGCGGCAAACGCCGGCGCGCGCGGGCTCTATAGTCCAGCACTGCTGCGGCCTTTGCCATTCGTCTCCCCCGCCCGATCTCGCGCTTCGGCAGGGGATGCCTATCCGCTCGCCGGTCATTGGCGTTCACCTATGAGCAATCACTTCACTGGCGCAAGCGGCAAAGCGATTCGTCCGGGTGTTATCGGGGCAGTGTGCGCGTTTGCGGACGGTCTGGCGATAGCGTTACCGTCGACACAGGTGCTGAACAGCTAGGCGGTAAGACCGCTCAGTTTTGTTCGCCAAGCGCGTAAATTTGCGTCGTTTCGGTCCATTTCGTCCCCGGAACTGCGCCGGGTATCGCCTGCTGGAAGCGATTCATCAGCGTTTCCCAGGCGATTACGTCCGGGTTTGCAGCGTCGCTCGCGGCCTTGGCAGCCGGGTCGTAGTCCGGCCCCGTCTCCATCAGCATCACGAGCCGGTTGCCCGCGCGGAAGATCCGCATGTCGCGGATGCCGGCATAGCGGATGCTCGCGGTCACCGCGGCGGGCACGTTGCCCGCCGCGTGCCAGCGTTCGTACTCGGCAATCCCGGCGGGATCGTCCTTGAGGTCGAGCAGCAGGACCTGTTGCATCAGTCTGCCGTGACTTCCTGGCGCTGTTCGCCGAGCTTCTCGATCCCGAGCGTCATCACGTCGCCCGCCTTGAGGAACACCTGCGGCTTCTGGCCCATGCCGACGCCGGGAGGCGTGCCCGTCGTGATCACGTCGCCGGGGTGGAGCGTCATGAACTGGCTGAGATAGCTGACGAGGAAGGCGGGCTTGTAGACCATCGTCGCGGTGGTGCCGTCCTGATAGCGATGGCCGTTGACCTCGAGCCACATGTGGAGCGCGCCCGCATCGCCGACTTCGTCGGGGGTGACCAGCCACGGGCCGATCGGGCCGAACGTGTCGCAGCCCTTGCCCTTGTCCCAAGTGCCGTGGCGTTCGAGCTGATATTCGCGTTCGGACACGTCGTTGATCAGGCAATAGCCGGCGATGTGCGCGGGGGCATCCTCTTCCGACACATATTTGGCGGCGGTGCCGATGACGATTCCGAGCTCGACTTCCCAGTCGGTCTTGGTCGATCCGCGCGGGATGCGGACGGTGTCGTTGGGGCCGATGATCGCGCTGGTCGCCTTGGTGAACAGGACGGGCTCGGGCGGCACGGTCGCGCCGGTTTCGGCGGCGTGGTCCGAATAGTTGAGGCCGATGCACAGGAACTTGCCGACCTGCCCGACGCAGGCGCCGAAGCGCGGGTTGCCCTCAACGGGGGGGAGCGTCTCGGGGTCGAGCTTCGCGAGATCGGCGAGGATCGTCGGCGAGAGCGTCGCGCCGATCACGTCGGGGATTTCACCCGACAGGTCGCGCAGCGTGCCGTTGGCGTCGATCAGGCCGGGGCGTTCTTCGCCTGGGGTGCCGTAGCGGACTAACTTCATGGGGAAACTCCTGGGGTGTGATCCAAAATTCCGTGGATACTCAAAGCTCCGTCATTCCCGCGGAGGCGGGAAACCATACTGGCTGGCCTGTGTACGTCTTTCCCACGGTAGCCAGTATGGATCCCCGCCTTCGCGGGGATGACGAAGGGGGGCGGGGATGACGGAGGAAGGGGATGACGGAGGGAGAGGCGTCAGTTGATCCAGCCGCCGTCAATGATGTGCGCCTGGCCCGTGGTGAAAGCGGACTCGTCACTGGCGAGGTACAGCGCCAGCGCGGCGACTTCCTCGGGGCGGCCGAGCCGTCCCATTGGCTGTCGCGCGGTGAAATCCTTGCGGGCCTGGTCATAATCCCCGGTATCGCGCAGCCGTTGCTGGAGCGAGGGGGAATCGACCGTGCCGGGGCAGATCGCGTTGCAGCGCACCCCGCGCGCGACGAAATCCGCCGCGACCGACTTGGTCAGACCGATCACCGCCGCCTTGGTCGCGCCATAAGCGAAGCGGTTGGGGATGCCCTTCACCGAACTCGCGATCGACGCGACGTTGACGATGCTCCCCGCGCCGCGATCCAGCATCAGCGGCAGGTACGCGCGGATCGTGCGGTACATGGCGGTGACGTTGAGGTCGTTGGCGAGCGCCCAGCTGTCCTCGTCGCATTCGAGGATCGTGCCGTTGTGGACGACGCCCGCGCTGTTCATCAGCACGTCGACCGGGCCGGTGCGCGCCGGAAGCGCAGCGACCGCGGCGGCATCGCGCACGTCGAGCGCGAAGGTCTCGCACGCGAGGCCCTCCAGCTTCGCCGCGTCGATGTCGGTCGCGATGACGCGCGCGCCCTCGGCGAGAAACAGCTCGGCGCTCGCGCGGCCGATGCCTTGGCCGGCGGCGGTGATGAAGACGGTCTTGCCGTTCAGCCGCCCGCTCATGCCGCCTGCTTCCGCGGCAGGCAGGCGGGACCGACGGGTTCGAAACTCTTGTAGGTCAAGATAAACTCCTGGTGGCCAAGCTCTTCGGACACGCTGCGTTCGCCCGCGGCGACGGCGAGCGTCCGTTCGTAGATTTCGGTGCCGACCTCCTCGATCGTCGCGGCCCCTTCGAGGATTCGGCCGGCGTTTATGTCCATGTCGTCCGCCAGCCGCCGCGCAGTCTCGGGATTTGCGCAGATCTTGATGATCGGCGAGATCGCCGAGCCGACGACCGACCCGCGCCCGGTGGTGAACAGGTTGATGTGCGCGCCGCACGCGATCAGTTCGACGATCTCGGCATTGTCCGAGATGTTGGGGAAGCCGAAGCGCGGTTCGCCGTCGGGCACGACGTCGAGCATATAGAGGCCAGGGGACGGGGGCACGTCACCGGGCTTGACGATCCCCGAGATCGGCGAGCTGCCCGATTTGGAATAGGCGCCCATCGACTTTTCCTCCTGCGTCGTCAGGCCGCCCTCGGCATTACCGGGGGCGAAGCTGCCGAAGCCGAGGATTGTGTAATAGCGTTCGGCCTTCTCGACGCTCGCGATCAGTTCCGCGCCGAGCTCGAAGGTGATCGCGCGATCGGACATGATCGCCTCGCAGCCGACGAGTTCGCCGGTTTCTTCGAAGATGCAGGTCGCGCCCTCCGCGACGAAGCGGTCGAACGCGCGACCGACCGCGGGGTTGGCGGTGATCCCGCTGGTCCCGTCCGACCCGCCGCAGATCGTGCCGATGACGAGTTCGCTGGGGGCCATCGGGATGCGCGGCCCCGCATCCGCAATCGCCTTGACGCGCGCGACGGCGGCGAGCCCCGCGGCGATGGTCGAGGCGGTGCCGCCGTTCTGCTGGATCACCAGCGTCTCGACCGGGCGACCGCTCGCGGCGACCGCGGCGGCGAGACCCTCGCGGTTGAAGCTCTCGCAGCCGAGCGAGATAATGACGAGCCCGCCGACATTGGGATGCGTCGCGATCGCCTTCATCACCTTGTCGGCATAGCTGTTGGGGTAACAGCCGGGAAAGCCGATCAACTGGATGTCGGGATCGTCGCTCTTGTCGACGATGCGGCGCGCGACGTGGTGCGCGCATTCGACCAGATAGGCGACTGCGACGACATTGCGGATGCCCTTGCGGCCGTCGCTGCGGGACCAGGCTGAAATCATGACTCGCTCCTCCGTTCGAGCGTGTCGCGCATGTGCGACGCGATATAGTCGCTCTTCATATTGTGCAGATGGACGTGGTCGCCGGCGGCGGCGGGGGCGGTCATCGATCCGATCGGGGCACCGTATTTGATGACGGTGTCGCCAAGGCTCAGCGCCCGGCGCGCGATCTTGTGGCCGACCTGCACTGCCATCGGGACGATGACCGCGACGCCATCGATCGGGACGGGGTCACCGGGCGCGATCGCGGCGGTGACGACGAGGATATTGTCATTGGGATGAAGCAGGATGGCGGTCATGAAGCGAAGACGTCCGATACGGGAGAGAGGGTGGCGGTCAGGCGGTCCCACAAGGCGTCGGGGATCGGCCACTCGGCAAAGCGCATCGTCGCCTCGACCTGTTCGCGCCCGACCAGGCCCGGGATCGTGCTGGCAACCACCGGGCTGCGGCACGGGAACTGGAGCGCGGCGGCGGGGAGCGGAACGTCGAATTCCGCACATGCCGCCTCCAGCGCGGCGACGCGGGTGACGACTTCCGGTGGCGGCGGCGCATAGTTGAAGTGGCTGTTGCTCTTGCTGCCTTCAACCAGGATTCCGCTGTTATACGGACCGCCGACGACGATCCGCGTTCCCGCACGCTCGCAGCGTTCTATCAGCGCGAGCGCGTTGTCCTGTTCGAGCAGGGTGTAGCGTCCCGCGAGCAGGATCAGGTCGATATCGGCGGAATCGAGCACTTCGTGGCAGACCGCGATTTCGTTGACGCCGATGCCGATCGCGTCGATGTCGCCAGCGTCGCGCAAGCCCCGGAGCGCCCGATAGCCGCCGTCGAGAAAGGCCGTCATGTGCCGAGCGGCATCGTCACCGTGCGTTTCTGCGCCCAGGTCGTGTGCGAACAGGATGTCGACACGATCGCGGCGCAGGCGGCGCAGACTTTCGGTGTGGCTGCGCAGCACGGCGTCGTACGAATAATCGAACACAGGCTCCAGCGCAGGAGCATCGACAAAACCATGCCGTTCGGTCGCATCACTATCGGTTGGCTCGAGCAGCCGACCGACCTTGGTGGATATCACCGCACGCGCCGACGGATCATGTTCGGCGAGCGCCGCGCCGAGCCGGGTTTCCGCCAGACCGAAGCCATAGTGCGGTGCCACGTCGAAGTACCGAATGCCGGCCGCGAGCGCGGCGGCGACGGTCTCGGTCGCGACCGCATCGTCGACGCGGCGATACAGATTGCCGATCCCGGCACAGCCCATGCCGATCGGGGGGAGGGTGATCATGCAGGCCTCCGCATATGAAACACACCGAATGCCAGGACGACGAGGAAGCATGCGGCGGGCACGAGCATCGCCTGCACGATCGATCCACCGGCGTCGGATACCAGGCCCATCACCGCAGGGAACACTGCGCCACCGACGATCGCCATGACCAGCAAGGCCGACCCCGCCTTGGTGCGCGGGCCCAGCCCGTCGACGGCTTCGGCGAAGATCGTCGGGTACAGGATCGACATGAAGAAGCTGCTCGCGACAAGCGCCAGGACGCCCGTCATTCCGCCGACGACGCCAGCGACTGCGCACAGGATGGCTGCCGCCGTAGCGAAGATCGACAGGAGCGGGAGCGGGCGGACCCGACCCATCAGCGCAACGCCGACGAACCTTCCGGCCATGAACGCGATCAGCGACGCGGTGAGATACCCCGCCGCCGTTGTCGCGGGGGTGCCGGGCAACACCGTCTCGACATAGCGGATCAGGAAGCTCCAGACGCCGACCTGCGCGCCGACGTAGAAGAATTGCGCGAGCACCCCCATCAGGAAGCGCGGCGAGCGCAACAGCCAGGCGAAGTCGGACGCGGCACCGACGCCTTCCTCGACATCGGGTTGGGTCGCGATCGCCGGGAATTTCGCGAGGCGGATCAGCACTGCCCAGATCAGCACGCCGATCCCGATGAACAGATAGGGCATCTGTACCGCCGCCGCCGCCTGGGTGCGATCGAGCTGTCCGGCGGTGCTGTCCGACAGGATGAAGGCACTGCCGACCAGCACGCCGCTGATCGAGCCCAGCGGGTTGAACGCCTGTGCAAAATTCAGCCGGCGCGATGCTGTTTCGGGGCTGCCGAGCCGGGCGATCAGCGGGTTAGCCGACGTCTCCAGAAAGGCGAGTCCGCTCGCGATGATGAACAGCGCGGCGAGAAACGCAGGGTAGCTGAGTGCGCTCGCGGCGGGCCAGAACAGCAGCGCACCCGCGCCGTACAGGATGAGCCCGAGCAGCACCGCCGCGCGATACCCGTAAGACCGCATGAACAGGGCCGCGGGGATCGCGAGGCAGAAATAACCGAGGTAGAAGGCCGACTGCACCAGCCCCGCGCCGAAGTCGCCGAGACTGAACAGCCCCTTGAAGTGTGAGATCAGCACGTCGTTGAGGTTGTTCGCGACCCCCCACAGGAAGAACAGGGCGACGATGAGGATGACCGGCACGGTCAGCGATCTGCGAGTGGGTTCCGTCCGGTTCATGCGAGACCTCCATCGAGCCGGATCACGGGGACGAACCCGCCAGCGGGTTTGGGCGGGAAATCGATGTGCAGTCCGGCAGCATCACGGCGATAGCGGACGGGGCCGCCGCCGAGCAGCGTTGCGCGCTCGATCTCGCCGCGCGCGCGACCAACCGCCAGCGACGGCACCGTCGCGGTTCCGCTCGGCCAGCCGAGGAACAGCACGTACAGCGCGCCCTTGTTGGTGGTGAAGCGCACGTCGCGCGGCGTGAAATCGCCCGCTCCCGCTTCGTTCTGCATCCCCGACTGGAGCTTGGTCGGTCCTTCGCCGAAGATGCGCCATGGCCGCGACCCGAAGATCGCTTCGCCATTGGTGGCGGTCCACTCGCCCATCGCGTCGAGGATCTTCTCCTCCTCGCCATCGATCGCGCCGTGGCCGGGCTGCGGCACCGACAGCAGCAGATTGCCGTTCTTCGAGACCACGTCGGCAAGCCGCTGGACGACCTTTTCCGCCGAGGTGTAGCTTTTGTCGTTGAGCCGCGCGACGTTGTAGAACCAGTCGCCGAGGCAGGTGTCGGTCTGCCACGGCTCCTCCCACAAATGGTCGCTGAAGCCGCGCTCGACATCCTGCACCACGCCGAGCCGTTCGTTGGGTTTCAACTGCTTGGCGAACAAGGCGACGTCGATCTTGCCCGACCAGCCGATCGAGCGATTGTAATAGTCCGCCGCCGCCTGCAGCCCGATCGGGCCGAACGGCAGGCCGTAATCGTCGAAATAGACGAGGTCCGGCTTGTACTTGTCGACCAGGTCGGTCTGGCGGAGCAGCCAGCGCGTGACGTAGCGCGGATCGTCGGTCGGGCCGGTCTCGATCCACTGGCCGTCGTTCTTGTCGTGCCACGCGTTCATCGCCGGAATCGTGTCGATCCCGTCGGGCATCACGGCATGGCCGCCGGTGTAGAGTTCCTGCGGGTCGAGCCCGTCCCACCACTGGCCCTGGCCGTCCGCCTTGCGCAGCCGGAACGCATCATAGCGTTCGCCCTTGCGCGGGCCGGTCGGATCATAGCCGTAGGCGGTCTGATACCAGTGCCAGCTGTGCGCCGAATGGTTGGACACGCCGAACTTGAGCCCGGCCTTTCGCGCCGCTTTTTCCCACGTGCCGACGATGTCGCGCTTGGGGCCGACGCGCATCGAGTTCCACGCGTGGTACCGGCTGTCGTAGCAATCGAGATTGTCGTGATGGTTCGCCAGCGCCATGAAATAGCGCGCGCCGACCTTCTTGTAGCGCGCGATCAAAGCGTCCGGGTCCCAGCGGTCGGCGGTCCACAGGTTCTGGACGTCCTTCATCCCCGAAACCGACGGATGGCCGTAGGTCTTGAGGTGATGTTCGTACATCGGGTGGCCCTGCATATACAGGAAGCGGCCGTACCAATCGCCTTGCTCGGCGACCGATTGCGGCCCCCAGTGCGACCAGATCCCGAGCTTCGCGTCGCGAAACCAGTCGGGGTAGCGATAGTTGGAAACGAGCGACGGCCAGTTGGGCTCGACCGGGCCGCGCATCATGCCCATCGGGCTTTTCGCGAGCGCCGCATGCGCCATCGGCGTCGCGGCGAGCCCGGCGAGGATCGAGCGACGGGTGAGCGCGGCTGGGGTCACTTGCCGACCGCTTTGGCGACCGCTGCGAGCGCGAGTGGGCGCATCGCGGCATAGCCCTGCGGCGTGGGATGGACGCCGTCACTGGCGTAACCGGGCTTCATCGCGCCTTCCGGCGTTGCGAGCGCGGTGTGGTAATCGACATAGGTGAAGCCGTTGGCCTTGGCATAACTTTGCAGCCAGGCGTTGAGCGCGGCGATCTGCGGCACCGGGCGCTTGTCCGGGCTCCACGGGAAAGCCGCGGCGGGCGGTACCGACGCGAGGATCACCTTGATCCCGTGCGCGCGGGCGAGTTCGGCCATGGTCTGGATATTGCCCTCGACCGTCTCGATCGTCGCCGCGCCGGTATTGCCCGCGATGTCGTTGGTGCCCGCCATGATGTGGACCGCCTGCGGTTTCAGCGCGATCACATCGGCGCGGAAGCGGACGAGCATCTGCGGGGTGGTCTGCCCGCTGATGCCGCGATCGACCACGCCGTTGGAAAAGAGATCCTTGTCGGCGTGGATCCAGTTGTCGGTGATCGAATCGCCCATGAAGACGACCCGGACCTTCTGCCCGGCAAGCGCGCGATTGTCGGCCGCGTATCGGCACAGCTGGCCGAAATCGCGCGTGAGCATATGGAGGTTGAACATCTGGTAGCTGACCTTGGGGTCGGGCGTTGGGTGCGCAACGCAAGGGTCGGACACGATGCCGACCGGGTCACCCGCATAGGGATCGCCCGGTACGATGGTCTGCGCCTGTGCCGTGACCGAAGCCAAACCGAGCAGCAATCCGGCCAGCGTTGCGTATCCTCGCATCTCGATCCCCTCCAGAAGTGCACCGCGAACCGGGCTATTTCGTGCAGCTATAAAGCGTCAATTTATATATGAACAGATACTTTCGCTGACGGAAGATCTGGTCAAGTAGGGAACACGCCCTTGCTGGTGCCGAAGGCGGTGAACAATGCGGGCCACGCGGACGCGGGCTTGCTCGCGGGGAGGCGCGTCCCAAAGCCGTGTCCGCCAGCCTCGAACACATGCAGTTCGGCCGGTCGTGCGGCTGCCTTCATTGCGCCGAACATCGCGATGCTGTTCGCGACCGGGACCAGATCGTCGTCGGCGGCATGCGCGAGGAAGATTGGCGGCGTGTCACCGGTGACACGCGTTTCGACGGACGCGGCGTGGCGCAGCGGGACGGGCGCGTCGGTGCCGAGCAAGGCATCGCGCGATCCGCCGTGGGTGAACGGCGCTTCCAGGCTGACCACGGGATAGATCAGGCCGGCATAATCGGGCCGTGCCGATTGGCCGTCGATCGCGTCCATCGGGGCATAAGCAGCTTCGCCGTGCCGCGTCGCGAGCGATCCCGCGAGATGCCCGCCCGCCGAGAAGCCGAGCACAGCAATCCGCGAGCGATCGATGCCGAACCGAGCAGCGTCCGCACGGATCGTCCGCATCGCACGTTGCGCATCCTGCAACGGCACCAGCGCGCGATCGCCCCAGCCTTCGGCGGGGAGGCGGTATTGCAGGATGAACGCGGTAATGCCGCGCGCGTTGAGCCACGCCGCCTGTTCCAGACCTTCATTGTCATAGGACAGGAAGCCATAACCACCGCCGGGGATCACCAGCACCGCCGCGCCATTGGGTTTGGCGGCGCGCTTCACGACAAGCGCGGGCCGCGCGACGCCGCGCAGCCAGCGGTCGGAGTGGAGCGGATCCTTGCTGCGTTCCTCGACGTTAGGCTTGATCGCGCTTTGCCGATCGCCGGGAATAGCCTTTGGCCATAGCGGCACGATTTCGTCGCGCGACGGTTGGGCCGCGAGCGGCGCGGCGGCGAGCGTATAGAGCGCGGCGCCCCCGGCCAGGAGCGTGCGGCGTGTCGGGTCGGTCGTCGGCATCTCTGTCCCCTTCGTTAATACGCCGGTGTACCGTCAGCCGGAGCATAATGTCGAATGTATGCAACGGCACGGCCGCTGCGGTGACGCGGGGCGCCTCTGCCTGACAACGAAAAGCCCGCCGTCTCTGTCGAGACGACGGGCTTTCTGCCGTGTCATACCGGCAGAGGGCCGGTAAAACCCATCAGGCCTTCTTGCGCGCCCGCTTGGGGGCTGCGGCCGCGACGGTGTCTTCTTCCTCGTCGGGCGATTCCTCGCCTGCTTCGGTCAGCGCCTCGCCCAGTGCCTTCAGCTTTTCCTGCTGCCCATCGGCCTTGTCGGCGATCTTGGTCGTTGCGGCACCCAGACGGTGGAGCAGCGCGTGGACGCGGTCCGCATCGGGTTCGTCGCGCTCGAGCTGCTTGCGGAGCGAACCGAGGTCGCGAAGAATGCCCTTGGCACCCGATGTCTCGACATCCGCGAGCGCGGCCTCCCAGTCTTCGATCATGTCGGCGCCCTTGGTCGCCTTGGTCGTATCAAGACCGCGGTTGATCGCATTCATCGTTCCGGCGAATTTCAGGGCCATATTCCATCTCCGACTTGCCGTATTGGCGAGCGATGAAACGTCAGGTCGTGCGCTTAATGTCCGCGCCGGATGGTCGCATTCGCATTGATAAGGATCAGTAAGCCGGTCGGAAAAGGCAATCCTGCCGGGACAAGACTAGCACCCCGCCCAGGGGTGCGCTTCATATCTGACAGAAGGTGAACGAACCCGTGGTATCCACCGGCACGAACCCCTAGATCGTACGCGATGTCCGATCCCAATGCCCCGACCCGCTTCCACGAAGACAAGGCCACCTTCACCGTCCGCGGCAGCGACGCGCCCGATATCGAGGCGGGGGTCGCCGCGATCCGCAACGTGCTGGCGACGCTGCCGATCCGGCCCGGCGTGTACCGGATGCTCGATGCGCGCGGCGACGTGCTGTACGTGGGGAAGGCGCGTGCGCTCAAAAACCGCGTGACCAACTATACGCAGGTCGATCGCCTGTCGAAGCGGCTCCAGCGGATGGTCGCGCAGACCCGATCGATGATGATCGTGACGACCAACAACGAGGCCGAGGCGCTGCTGCTCGAGGCGCAGCTGATCAAGCGGTATCGCCCGGCGTACAACGTGCTGCTGCGCGACGACAAAAGCTTCCCGTTCATCCTGCTGCGCGCCGACCATGATTTCCCGCGTATCCAGAAGCACCGCGGTGCCCGGCGCGCGAAGGGCAATTACTACGGTCCGTTCGCCAGCGCGGGGTCGGTCAACAACACGCTCAACGCGTTGCAGAAGCTGTTCCTGTTGCGCAGTTGCACCGACGGCTTCTTCAAGAACCGCGATCGTCCTTGCTTGCTCTACCAGATCAAGCGGTGCTCCGCGCCGTGCGTCGGGCGGATCGACCCCGCCGGCTATGCCGAGCTGGTCGCCGACGCCAAGGCGTTCCTGGGTGGCAAGTCGACCGAGGTGCAGGCCAAGCTCGGCGCGCAGATGCAGGTCGCCGCGGAGAACATGGACTTCGAACTAGCCGCGATCATTCGCGACCGGCTGCGCGCGCTGACGTTCATCCAGGGCAGTCAGGCGATCAACGCGGAAGGGCTGGGCGACGCCGACATCTTCGCGATGGCGTGCAAGAACGGCGTGATCGGGATCCAGGCGTTCTTCATACGCGGCGGGCAGAATTGGGGGCACCGCAGCTTCTTCCCGGCGCATACCGCGGACGTGCCCGAGGATGAGATCTTCTCGGGCTTCCTCGCGCAATTCTACGAGGAGGTTCCGCCGCCGCGGACGATCCTGCTCGACCGCGAGCTCGACGAAGCCGCGCTGCTCGGCGAGGCGTTGGGCGCGCAGGCCGGGTTCAAGGTCGCGCTGTCGATGCCGCAGCGTGGGTCGCGGCGGCAGTTGCTCGAGCAGGCCAAGCGCAACGCGGAGGAAGCGCTTGACCGGCGGCTTGCAGAAAGCACGACGCAGGCCAAGTTGCTGCGCGAAGTGGCGGAGCTGTTCGACCTGCCCGAACCGCCCGACCGGATCGAGGTGTACGACAACAGCCATATTCAGGGGACCAACGCGCTGGGTGCGATGGTCGTCGCGGGCCCCGAAGGGTTCCGCAAGGGCCAGTATCGCAAGTTCAACATCAAGAACCCCGACACGATCCCAGGCGACGACTTCGGGATGATGCGCGAAGTGTTCGGACGTCGGTTCGCGCGGGCGCAGGCGGACGATCCCGATCGAGATTCGGGCGACTGGCCGGATCTGGTGCTGATCGACGGCGGGCGCGGGCAGCTCAACGCGGTGAAGGGGGTGCTCGAGGAACTGGGAATCGAGGACGTCGTCCTCGTCGGGATCGCCAAGGGGCCGCACCACGGCCGCGATGGCCGCGAGGTGTTCCACATGCTCGACGGACGCGAGTTCCAGTTGCCGGTCAACGCGCCGGTGCTGTTCTACCTCCAGCGGTTGCGCGACGAGGTCCACCGCTTCGCGATCGGCGCGCACCGGGCGAAGCGCGCCAAGGCGATCGGCGCGTCGCCGCTGGATGACGTGCCGGGCATCGGTCCGGCGCGGAAGAAGGCGTTGCTGATGCACTTCGGCACCGCGCGGGCGGTTCGCAACGCCAGTCTGGCGGATCTGCAGCGTGCGCCGGGGGTCAGTGCGGCAGTGGCACAACAGCTGTACGACTTCTTCCATACGCGGTGAACGCCTCTGCCGCGGCGCCACTAGAAACCTCCCAGCAACAATTCGGACTAGATGGGAGGGACAACGATAGGCAGGGTGGGCGTTTGCGCGCATAGGACTGTGTATCCAGCCTGCGTCCGCGAACATGTCGTTCGTCGGGTAGCACGCGTGAGGCGTAGACGATGAGCGTTTTGCAAGGGATGAGACGACGGGCCGAGTCCGTGCCGTGGCGTGTTGCGGCCAATCTGGTGCAGACCCCGACGATCCACGCCCTGCGCCAGCGCCGGTACGAGACCGCGCGCAACAATCATCGCACTCGGCTGCCCGCCATGACCGACGTGCTGGCAGAGATGGTGCGCGCGCTGAACGACTGCGGCGTGTCCCAGACCAGCCTGTCGACGCTCGCGCTGGACGGGGCGGATGCGATGTTCGCGGAGGCATCGCAATTGACCGCACGGTGGGCGGATCGGTTGCGGGAGGAGGGGCAGGCGGGCAACGTGTTTCTCCGGGTGCCGCCAGCCGAGATCGCCACGCGGCCCGCGATCTACCGGTTCGGGTTGCACCCTGCTTTGCTCGATCTGGCGGAGGCGTATATAGGGTTGCCGGTCGCCTATGACGGCGTGAACCTGCAATATACGGTTGCCGACGGTCGCGCGATCTCGACCCGCAAATGGCATCGCGACCGCGAAGATCGCCGGATGATCAAGCTCGCGATCTACCTGACCGACGTCGATACCGACAGTGGGCCGTTCCAGTTGCTGCCGGTCGATGGCCATGTCGCGCATGCCGACGGACCGGACGACCGGTTCTATTTGAACACTGCCGACGAGATCGAGGATGGTGGACGGATCCTCGGCGTTCACCCGATCAGTTGCGAGGGGGCCGCCGGAACGGTCGTCGTCGCGGATACCGCGCGCTTCTTCCACCGGGGCAAGCCCGCGACCGGGCGCGACCGGGCGGCCTTGTTCTACAGCTACTTCGCGCGCGTGCCGCAGCGGCCGTATTTCTGCTACCGGTCGGGCCTGGCGCGGCGCGACATCGTGGGGCTGGTCGAGGGCCTGTCGCAACGACAGCGCGATGCCGCCTTGTGGCGCCAGAAGCTGCCCTTCCCGTGGCGGCTGGTGCCGCCATCGCAGGTCTAGGCCCAGCCTTCGAGCACCTGATCCGGCGGGCGGTGGCCGTCCGCCCACATGCGGATGTTGGTGATGACCTTCTCGCCCGTCGCAAGCCGTCCCTCGAACGTGGCGGACCCCATGTGCGGGGTCATCACGACATTGGGGAGCGCGAGCAGTCGCGGGTCGATGTGCGGCTCATGCTGCCATACGTCGAGGCCCGCCCCCGCAAGCCGCCCGTTCTCCAGCGCCTCCACCAGCGCATCCTCATCGACGATCCCGCCGCGCGAGGTGTTGATGACGTAGACATGGGGCCGCAGCAGCGCGATCCGGTCGGCGTCGATCAGGCCCTCGCTGTCCGCATTGCGCGGGGTGTGGATCGTCAGCAGGTCGATCGCGCCGAGCATCTCGTCGAGATTGGGGTGCCACTGCGCCTGCAACTCGGCCTCGACGACCTTGGGCAGGCGGTGGCGGTTGTGGTAATGGACCGACAACCCGAAGGCGCGGGCCCGCCTGGCGACCGCCTGGCCGATCCGCCCCATGCCGAGGATGCCGAGCGCCTTGCCGCCGATGCGGTGCCCCAGCATCCCGCCGGGGGTCCAGCCCTGCCACGCGCCCGAGCGCACCAGCTTCTCGCCCTCTGCCAGCCGGCGCGGGACCGAGAGGATCAGCGCCATCGTCAGGTCAGCAGTATCCTCGGTCAGCACGCCCGGCGTGTTGGTAACGAGGATGCCGCGTGCGCGCGCGGCTTTCAGCGCAATATGGTTCACGCCCGCGCCGAAATTGGCGATCAGCTTCAGTCGCGGCCCGGCACCCTCGATCAGCGCGGCGTCGATCTCGTCGGTCACGGTCGGGACCAGCACGTCGCAGTCGGCCATCGCGGCTTCGAGCTCGGCGCGGGTCAGTGCGGGGGCACCGCGGTGGATGCTCGCTTCGAACAGTTGCTCCATCCGCAGCATCACCGCGTCGGGCAATTCGCGGGTCACCGCCACGCGCGGGTTGGGGACACGTCTCGTCTCTGCCATGGCGACTGGCTTGGCGGAGGGCCTGCGCGGCGTCAACGGGTGTTGAAGCCTCGCGCCAAAACGCGATAAGCGGGGGCATGACGCTACGACACCAGAAGATGCGGATCGGCGCGCGGCTTGCGCTGCTGATCGGGGCGACGAGCATGGCTGCGGCTGCGGTCGCGCCCGCCGTCGCCGGGATGGCCACTAGGAAAGTGCCGTTCTACGCCTCGGTCGGTGCGAAGAAGGCGCGGATGCGCGCGGGGCCGGCGCGATCCTATCCGGTGAGCTGGCTCTACCAGCGCGCCGATCTCCCCGTCAAAGTCATCGCCGTGTTCGAGCATGGCCAGTGGTACAAGGTCGAGGACCCGAGCGGCACGCAGGGGTGGATGATGAGCGGACTGCTCAGCGAGCGGCGGACCGGGATGATCGCGGGGCAGGTCGCCGAACTCCGCGACAGCCCGGACAGCGGCGCGCGGATCGTCTGGCGCGCGGCGCCGGGGGTGGTCGGGCGGCTGAGCAAATGCTCGGGCGGCTGGTGTTATTTCAACGTCCAGGGGCGCGGCGGGTTCGTCGAACAGCTGCGGATGTGGGGCACCGAAGCGGGCGAAACCCTGCCGTGAACGCCTGGGCGATCCGGCGCGACGATCTGACGCATCCGGACGTGCTGGGGCTGCTTGAGCTGCATTTGCGCGCCGCGTTCGAGAACAGCCCGCCGGGGAGCGTCTTCGCGCTCGACGCGAGCGGGTTGCGCGATCCGTCGGTGACGGTGTGGACCGCATGGGATGGCGACGCCTTGCTGGGGATGGGCGCGCTCAAGCAGCTTGATCCGACGTGGGGTGAGGTCAAGTCGATGCGCACCGCGCCCGCGCAGCTACGACGCGGGGTGGCGGGGGTGCTGCTCGACCATCTGATCGCCGAGGCGCGGGCGCGCGGGTATCGACGGCTGAGCCTGGAGACGGGCTCCAACGCGCCGTTCGCCGCCGCGCATGCGCTGTATCGGCGCGCCGGGTTCGTGGAGTGCGGGCCGTTCGGCGATTACGACGATATCGTCTTTGCTCAGTATTTTACGAAGGACTTTGCCGAGCCAGCTTAGGTTTGGTGCTCGGAAGGTTAGGGGAAAGTTAGGCGAAATCGCTGTGCAAGCGCCGCCGCTTGCTTGGTGCGGGGGTAGGGGCCGATGCTGTCAAAGAGCGTGCCTATGTTCTTATGATTCCGCGTGGCTGTAGGACAGCCGGTCGAGCCCGCACGGTGCCGTTTTCGCGCGAAGCCGCCGGACGAGGTCGACCGAGCGGCGGGATGCGGTGCGGGCCTCGCCCGATTTTTCGCGCACCATCGCGCGGAGGGAATCGCGCTTGCTTACAGCCTGCTGCCGATCGCTCTTCCGCAAAATCGCGCTGGACGAATCGGAACAGATGGTGAACATAGGGACCATGACCCAGCCCGATTGCGCCCTGATCGCCCACGCCCTCCTGACCAGTAGCGGTTTCGCCCGAGTCGGATTGACCGCCCCGAGCGAGCGTATCCGCGAAGCCGCCGCCGCCGAACTGGCGCGCACGATCGTCTGCGCGCTCGAGGGGTTTCCCGGCGATCGCGACCCGCGCCAGATGGCGCTGCCGCTTTGAGGTGGGCAACGTAAGATTTCGCTCGCTGTTCGATTTCACACGGCACCAGATGAACGTGGGCTGCGTCTGCGGATCCTGCGCGCACAAGGGCGTGGTGCATCGCGACCGGTTTGCGCGGTGGTGTTTCCTCAAGCGGTTGAACGCCGCGGTCGATAATCTGCCGGGGTTCCTGCGCTGCTCGCAATGCGGGGGGCGACCGGTGCGGATCCGGCCGACGTTGCTGCCGCCGACGTTCCCGGGCTGGGGCGCGGATGAGGGAGCGTGGAAGCGGTTGCAGCGGCGGTTGCGGGGGTAAGGGGGGCTTGAGCGGATGTCTCGAATTGATGGAAAGCTGCCGTTCGTACCGGTACTCACAATATGGCGCGCAACTACCCCATGGTCTGTGTAGCAACCCCATCATTGCGCTGAGCCAAATCTGAATATTCGAGTTGGAACGGCGGCGTGTCGAAAGCGCTTGCGTAACAACCAAGGTGAAAATGGAAGGTCGCTGTCTTCCGTATATCAGCGTCTTCTTCTTCGAAAATATGCGATCAACGGCGCTTCGAGCAATTGGAACGATATTGCTGCAACTATCAAACAGGAACCGACGGATACGATGGCGAACATCCACAAACCGACGATTGAGGTGTCCAGCATCAGTTTTCGCCAAACCTGACTCGTTGCCGACAACACAAATGGATGCATAAGATACAGCGAATAAGAGGCATTTCCCGCCAGAAGCGGCAGCCAATATTTGCGTACTACCCCTGCGCAATCTTGTGAAAGTGTACCGGCAACAAGAAGGAGGGCCGGAGTACCCCGGGTTATATATTGGGGCATACCCGGAAGGGCATCCGCCATAAACAACAGGCCCCCAAAGCCGATTAGCATAATAACCCAGCCGTACTGCCTGCCTATCATGCCAAGTATACCTGTTCGAGTATACAGTTCGCCCAACAACATTCCAAAAACAAACTCAAGCGTGATTGGCGATGTATAAAAAGCAATCTGGGCGCGACCAAACGACTTGTCGGCCATTCCTTGCGTTAGGAATTCGCCAGCTGCCGGAAGAGCGCCGAAAAATATTATAGCAACAACAAGCCGTCGGTCTCGCCTTAATAATAGCAGAAGGCCAAATACAAAATAGAAGAACATTTCGTAATTAAGCGTCCAGCCGGGCAGAACAACCGGATCCATTAATCCAGTTGTTGGATGTACCCATGCTATAAAGGCGTAGGACGCAAGGATGTGCTCCAGATCAAACTGCGCTGTCTGCAATAAAGATGGCGCAAAGACCATCACAAGCACCATCATCGTTGTTGCAATCCAGTACAACGGGACAATTCGTGCCAGGCGATGGCGCCAGAATTTCATTGGTGATACCGAACTGCCGGTCGTGACCCACATGATTAAACCGCTTATCACAAAAAATACGTCAACCCCGCCGGAGAGTCCGGATCCGATCTCTAACGTATATCCCAAGTGTTCAAGCTGCGGCAGCAGGTGGAACAGTACTACAATAGTAGCTTCCACTCCCCGTAAATACTGAATGCCAATAAGATCACGATGTAGTGGGGAAGGGGTGCCCTTTGCAGATCCGTCGTCCGTATTCTTGGACAAATCCAACGATAATTCCATCCGCCTGCCACCCTATTATGAGCTGAAACACGGAAGCGTTTAGCCTGTTAGCAATGCAACATGCCGTAGCAATCGCCAATAGCTCTCGTACAAACAAATACCGGAAAGCTTGGTGGCTTACGCGATAGAGCGATACGTACGGGTGTTGATGTATTGCCGGCACGTCTTAGACCGAGGTTCATTCATTGGAACTCCCGAGTCCAGTCTCGCGGGCCGAAAGGCATGGTTTTCTTGTTGGCGCGACGAGCTTGTTCCAAGCGTCGCAGCAGTGTTCGACGAACTCGTCGTCGGAGCCGAAGACGCGGTTCGAGCATCAGTTGTCGCGTATAAACTTCCCAACTGTGCTCTTCTGGAATGGGGTAGTTGCAACGGCAGAGCGGTATTGTCGCGTATGTCGGAAGTTTCGGACATCGCTCATGCCGTTGATTCTGCGACAGCGGAATGGCTGAAAGGGGTGATGAGCTGCCGTTTTCGGGATAACGGTGATGCGAGGCATTTCCTGCAACCTGTCCGTCATTCCCGCCTAGGCGGGAATCCATCGACACCGTCCGTCCTATACTGCGCTGTCAGCCAGTATGGATGCTCGTCGTCGCGGGGATGATGGAGGGGGTAGCATCCTTGGAAGCCGTGCGGCGCCAAGGATGGGTGGCTCTTGCATCGACCAAGAGCGGCGACAGCGCCCTGGCTTCCATCGTCTTCCATGAGATGAACCTCTTCTTCCAAGGTTCCTCCTCGTCGAAGTAGAGGCCGTGCGATCGGCGCAGCAGCCGCCACTGCTTGAAACCGTCTCCGCTGTCCGTGGCCTCAACTACCTTTGGATCGTGGCTTATGCTGTACGCGACGCCGTGCGGGGGTGTCCTCGGTTACTCCATCAACTCCACCGCGACCGCGGTCGCTTCGCCGCCGCCGATGCACAGCGACGCGAGCCCGCGCCTGCCGCCGCGCGTTTCCAGCGCGGAGAGCAACGTCGCGAGGATGCGCGCGCCGCTCGCGCCGATCGGGTGGCCGAGCGCGCAGGCACCGCCGTTCACGTTGATCCGGTCGTGCGCGATGTCGAGGTCGCGCATCGCGATCATCGCGACGACCGCGAACGCTTCGTTGACTTCGAACAGGTCGACGTCGCTCGCGGACCAGCCTGCGCGTTCGAGCGTCTTGCGCATCGCGAACACCGGCGCGGTGGTGAACAGCGATGGCGCATGCGCATGCGCGCCGTGCGCGACGATCCGCGCGAGCGGGGTGAGGCCGAGCTTCTCCGCGACCGATGCGCGCGTCATTACCAGCGCGGCGGCCCCGTCCGAAATCGAGGAGGCGTTGGCGGCAGTGATCGTGCCGTCCTTCGAGAAGGCGGGCTTGAGCGTCGGGATCTTGGCAACGTCGCCCTTCGCGGGTTGCTCGTCGAGGCTGACCGTGGTCGGGCCCTTGCGGCCGGCGATTTCCACGGGGACGATTTCGCGGTCGAATGCGCCGGAGGTCTGCGCTCGCTGCGCGCGGTGGAGCGATTCTATCGCGTAATCGTCCATCTGTGCGCGCGTGAACTGATAGGCGGCGGCGCTGTCTTCGGCGAAATTGCCCATCAGCTTGCCGGGCTCATACGCATCCTCGAGCCCGTCGAGGAACATATGATCTTTCAGCACGTCATGCCCGATCCGCGCGCCGCCGCGGTGGCGCATCGAGAGATAGGGCGCGTTGGTCATGCTCTCCATCCCGCCCGCGATCAGCAGATCGGCCGAGCCCGCCGCGAGCGCATCCGCCGCGAGGATCGCCGCCTGCATCCCCGATCCGCACATCTTGTTGATCGTCGTCGCCTCGATATGGTCGGGCAGCCCGGCCTTGAGCGCGGCCTGGCGCGCGGGCGCCTGGCCGAGCCCGGCGGGGAGGACGCAGCCCATGTAGATCCGCTCGATCGCCGATCCCGCCAGCCCTGCGCGCTCGACCGCGCCGCCGACCGCGGTCGCGCCGAGTTCGGTCGCGGTCGCGCCTGCCAGTGCGCCCTGGAACGACCCCATCGGGGTGCGCGCGTAGGAGACGATGACTACTGGGTCGGCGGCGGGGCGGGTGGCCATGTGGGGAAACCTCTGATGAAGCGATCTTGGATACGATCTTGGATACGGTGCGGCACGTCCCACCCCAAACCCGTTCGCCCTGAGCGTAGTCGAAGGGCCGCCCGCAAGACAGACCGAGGCCTGCGCTGCGAAAAGGGGCTTCGACTTCGCTCAGCCCGAACGGGTGGGGGGATCGGATCCGAGCATTGTCGATCTAGGGCCGACATTGCCGATTTACAAACTATAGGTCGGCGGGAGCGGGCGGTGAAACGCCCGGGAAATCGAGGCAATACGCATGGATGACTGGATCTGGCCGATCCTGTTGGGGGGGCTTGGCGCGATCTTCGGGAGCTTCATCGCGACGATCGTGGTGCGCTGGCCCGAGGGGCGATCGGTGCTGCGCGGGCGATCGGCGTGTGACGGGTGCGGGGTGGTGCTGCGCCCGCGCGATCTGGTGCCGTTGGTCAGTGCGCTCTTGGCGCGGGGAAAGTGCCGTCGCTGCGGGGCGGCGATCGATCCGCGGCACTGGCAGATCGAGGTGATGGCGCTGCTGATCGGTGTCGCGGCGGGGCTGGCGGTGCCGGGGCCGGTCGGGGTCGCGGGCGCGGTGTTCGGCTGGCTGTTGCTGACCCTCGGGGCGCTCGACGTGGTGGCCTTCTGGTTGCCCGACGTGCTGACGCTGACGCTGGCGGTGGGCGGGCTGGTGACGGGGGTGCTCGGGGTGTCGCCTCCGCTCGATGACCGGCTGATCGGCGGGGTGGTCGGGTTCGTCGCTTTGTGGGCGGTGGGTGCGGGGTACAAGCTTCTGCGCGGGCGGGTCGGGCTGGGCGGGGGCGATCCCAAATTGCTCGGCGCGATCGGGCTGTGGCTGGGGTGGGCGATGCTGCCGACGGTGGTGTTGTTCGCGGCGCTCGTGGGGCTTGGGATTGCGGTGATCGGCGCGCTGCGCGGGCGGGCGACGACGCTCACAGACCGCATGCCGTTCGGCGCGCTGCTTGCGATCGCGGCTTACCCGGCGTGGCTGATGCTGGTAGGGATGGCGTCATGAATGCGCTTCCGATCCTTGCTGCCGTCTTGCTCGCGGCGACACCGCAGGCCGCTCCGAAAGAGGCTCCGCCGCCCGCGCCCGTGGTGGCATCGGTCGATGGCTTGCCGATCGGGTCGATCCCGCGGCAGGAGTTGCCCAAGCAGGGCTGCGCGGCGTATCTTTGGACCGCGAGCGGCACGCGCGCGCTGGTCGCGATGGCAAGTGCGGCGGCGGGCACCGATCCAGCGCGGTTGCGGCTGTCGCTGGGGGGCAAGATCACCGATCTGGCGCGCAGCGGACAGCTTGGCGCGACGGCGCTCGGCTTTCCCGAAACCACCACTTATGCGGGCGGCGGAACGACGATCAAACTGACGATGCGGATCGAAACCCGCACGTCGATCACCGACGGCGGGGCGGTGCCGGACGGCATCCTCGAACTCGACCGGACGGGACAGGATAGCGTGATCATCCCCGTGGCGGGGCTGATCGGCTGCACGTAAAGGGGAGACGGGCATGACACTCGACGAGACGCTTCAGGCGCAACGCGCGGCGTTCAACGCCGAATTGCCCGTTTCGCTTGCTGTCCGCAAAGACCGGCTCAAGCGCGCCGCGGCGATGATCGCGGACAATGCCGACGCCTTTTGCGACGCGCTGAGCGAGGATTTCGGGCATCGCAGTCGCGAGCAGTCGATGCTGACCGACGTCGCGTCGTCGATCGCGCCGATCAAGCATGCGCTGCGGTCGCTAGACGGCTGGGCGAAGCGGGACAAACGCTCGGTGCAATTTCCGCTCGGGCTGCTCGGCGCGCGCGCGTGGGTGGAATATCAGCCCAAGGGCGTGGTCGGCGTGATCGCGCCGTGGAATTTCCCGGTCAATCTGGTGATGGGGCCGATCGCGGGGATCTTCGCGGCGGGGAACCGCGCGATGGTCAAGACGAGCGAATTCACCCCGCGTACCGCCGCGCTGTTCGAGGCGGTGAGTGCGCAATACTTCGCGCACGATGAACTCGCGTTCTTCAGTGGCGGGCCGGAGGTGGGGAAGGCGTTTTCGGAACTGCCGTTCGACCATCTGATCTTCACCGGCGCTACCGGGATCGGGCGGCACATCCTCCATGCGGCGGCGGACAATCTGACGCCGGTGACGCTCGAACTGGGTGGCAAGTCGCCGGTGCTGATCGGCCAGAACGCCGACATCGCGCGCGCGACCGAGCGGGTGGCGATCGGCAAGATGCTCAACGCCGGGCAGATCTGCCTCGCGCCGGATTACATGCTGGTGCCGCAGGCGCAGGAACAGGCGGTGGTCGATGGATTGAAGGCGGCGGTGTCGGCGATGTATCCGACGCTGCTGGCAAACCAGGATTATACCGCGATCATCAACGACCGGCATCACCAGCGGCTCGCTGACTGGGTCGAAGATGCGCGCGCCAAGGGGGCAACGGTCGAGGTGGTCAATCCGGGGGGCGAGGATTTCGCGGGCTCGAATGCGCGCAAGATGCCGCTGCATATCGTGCGGAATGCGACCGACGACATGATCGTGATGCAGGAGGAGATCTTCGGCCCGATCCTGCCGGTGCGGAGCTACGCGGGCGGAATCGACAGCGCGATCGACGAAGTGAACCGGCGTGATCGTCCGCTCGGGCTTTATTATTTTGGGCCGGACGAGGGGGAGCGGCGGCGTGTCTTGGATCGGACGATTTCGGGCGGGGTGACGATCGACGACGTGGTGTTCCATGTGTCGATGGAGGATTTGCCGTTCGGCGGGGTCGGGCCGTCGGGGATGGGGTCTTATCACGGGTTCGACGGGTTCAAGACGTTCAGCCACGCCAAGGCTGTGTTCAAACAGGCGAAGATCGATGTGGCGAAGCTCGCAGGGTTGAAGCCGCCGTATGGGAAGGCGACGATGACGAGCGTGCGGCGGCAGATGAAGTAGCGGGGCTGTTACGCTTCCTCCCCTCTTCTCGCTTCCCCGGCGGAGGCCGGGGCCCAGTAGAGAGGTCTGAGGCAACTGAGCGCAGCCGCCAGCAGTCTTGTGCCTCTCTACTGGGCCCCGGCCTTCGCCGGGGAAGATGTAAGGGGGGAAACCGCTATAAGGTATCAATCCACCCGGTAGTGGATCGGCTTGAAACTCCCGCCGTTGCTCGCGGGGGCGGAGCAGGCGGTGAGGCCGATGATCAGGTCCATCTCCGCGCGGAGCACGATATGGTCGCCTGCCTTGCTGATCGGCGGCAGGACGTCGAGCTTCCCCGTCGCGCCATCGACGGTAACGTTCATGAAGCAATTGAACGCAGTCGGAATCATGTCGGGCTTCACGCCGTAAGGCTCCAGCGCCGCCGCCAAATTGCCGAAGCAGCCGCGATGCGGGGGCAGGTCCGGATAGAAGTGATGGAACGTGTCGTACGAGCACGGCGTCAGCAGGAAATCGTGTCGTCCGACGGTGTCCTCGACGATCGTCAGCATCGGCCGCGAGCGGTTCGAATACAGCAGGTTTCCCGTCGTCAGATAAATTGTCTCGGCATAATCAAGCGTCCGGCCCGACGAGATGACCTCGGCCAGATCGTCGGCACTGTACGCGAGCAGATCTGCGACCTGAACCCCGCGTGGGTCGATCACAGTCAGCGTCTGTCCCGCCGCCAGCCGAAACGCATCCCCGCTCCGCTCCGGGATTTCAACGACCTGACTCATTCGGGCGCACCCGAATAGCGGAACGGGCAGGCCCACGCCTCGTCTACGGCGCGCCCGCTATACTGGCGCGCTTCGCTCATCTCGCCATGCCGCGCGAGCATCGGGTTGCGCGAGCCGGCCAAGACCTCGTCGCGCGTCAGGATCTTCTCGCGCATCCCCTCATATTTGCCCTGCGCGCGCAGCGTTTCGAACTGGTCGTGCAGGTTGAACACCATGGTCGGGCGCGAAAAACGACGCGCCGGACGGCTGGCATTCGGGTGCAGGCCGACGATGAAGAAGGCTTCACCGCCGAAGCTCAGCGAGAAATGCGGACTGTCGGGATCAGTGCTGACGGTCGTGTCATAGCCCTGCCCACGCCACACGTCCTTGTCGGAAATCGACTGGACACGCTGCCACAATGCGGCCTCGAAGTCTTGCTCGCTCAGATCGTCGGGGCCGTCGAAAATCACCGCGAAGCTGCGGAACAGGCCCGGATCCTTGCGATAGGCGGCGGCGAAATGCATCAACCCGTCATGGATGCGCAGATCGTCCCAGGCGCTATCGAGCCGGTCGCAGGCGAGGACGGACAATGTCCCCTTGGCCAGCGCGGCCTTGGCGCCAACGCACGGGAAGTCCGCCTCCGCGACATGCGCATCGAGCAGGGCCTGGAAATCGTGCTGTGCACGGTGCTTCCACGGGAACAGGGGGGTCTGGGGCGTAGGCATAGATCAACAAGACTCTTGCGTCGGTTACCAGTTCCGCAAATTTGTGCTGATAAGAGTTAAGTCTTCGGGAGTTGCGCTTCTGGAAAACCCGACCAGGCGGAATCGTAATCTTCGTCGAGCGCGCTCGTTTCTGCGGCGAATCGTGTTGGAGTGAAGACCCAGCGACTTTCGATCATGAACGCCATCGTGCCGTCGATCTTGCGCGGTGCGAGCGGCGCGTTGCTCGCCGCGTCCCAGGTCGCGACGTCGGGGCCGTGGCCGCTCATCTGATTGTGGAGCGACAGTGCGCCGGGGACGAAGCCGTCCGCCTTGGCGTCATATTCGCCTTTGATCAGGCCCATGCATTCGCTCATCGTGTTGCGGTGGAACCACGGCGGGCGGAACGTGTCCTCCGCCACCATCCAGCGCGGCGGGAAGATTACGAAATCGACATTGGCGGTACCGGGCATGTCGCTGGGCGAGGTGAGGACGGTGAAGATCGACGGGTCGGGATGATCGAAGCTGATGCTACCGATCGTGTTGAACCGCGCGAGATCATATTTGCACGGCGCGTAATTGCCGTGCCACGCGACGACGTCGAGCGGCGAGCGGCCGAGGTTGGTGGTCCACAGGTTGCCGAGGAATTTCTGGACGAGTTCGTATTCGCCCTCGACGTCCTCATACCACGCGACCGGAGTCTCGAAGTCGCGCGGGTTGGCGAGCCCGTTCGCGCCGATCGGGCCGAGGTCGGGGAGGCGGAACGGCTGGCCGTGGTTTTCCGCGACATAGCCGCTTGCGCTGCCGTCGGGGAGGGTGACGCGGAAGCGGATGCCGCGGGGGATGATCGCGATCTCGCCTGGGGTGAGGTCGATCCTTCCGAGCTCGGTGTAGAGGGCGAGGCGGCCTTGCTGCGGGAGGATCAGCAGCTCGCCGTCCGCCGAGACGAACGCGCGGTTCACCATGTCCTTGGTCGCGCGGTAGATGTGCATTGCAACGCCGGTCTGCGTCTTGGGGCCTTCGCCTGCGACGAGCATCGTGGTGAGGGAGTCGAGCCAGTCGGCTTCCTGCGTCTCGAGGGGGCCCCAGCGGAGGCGGTTGGGGGCTAGCGGTTCGTCTGCGGTGGCGGGGGCGAATAGGGGGGCACCTTCGTAGCGTGTGAAGGCGGGGTGCGCGGCGGAGGGGCGGAGGCGGTAGAGCCAGGAGCGTTTGTTCTCATGGCGCGGCGCGGTGAAGGCGCTGCCGCTGAGTTGTTCGGCGTAGAGGCCGAAAGGGGGCTTTTGCGGGGAGTTACGGCCGGTGGGGAGCGCGCCGGGGATGGCTTCGGTGGCGAAGTGGTTGTTGAAGCCGGTCATGGTGTCGGTCATTTCGCTCTCCAGCTATCGGCGCGGGTGCCTGTTACGGCCCCACCCCAACCCCTCCCCTGAAGGGGAGGGGCTTTTCGGTTGCGCCCGCCTTCTTCTTAGCCCCTCCCCTTCAGGGG
>Ga0265780_10001532_pt1 | contig 32477 bp, 23 predicted proteins | sample P1T30metagenome_FD_192432 | JGI IMG/M metagenome (GOLD analysis project Ga0265780, IMG submission 192432) | Plant litter microbial communities from East Loma Ridge, Irvine, California - P1 T30 | ecosystem: Environmental > Terrestrial > Plant litter > Unclassified | place: USA: California... | reverse complement strand
GACATTTGTGCTGTGTTTTGGAAGCTTGCAGATTCTCCCACCACACGCACGCACGCGAACGAGGCGAGGCATGCCCGCGCAAGCCGCAGTGCTAACCTAAATCTCTGCTTCTTGGCCGTTCCCTGCATTCGTTGTTTACTTTCACGATACAAGCAAGCCCTTTTGCTACCCTTGCGTCTCCCACATCCTCCCTTTCCCCAGACTCACTCCACCCCTCCATTTACAATTTTCGGTCTGGCCCGAGCGGCAGTGTGACGAGGAGCTTGGATGAAACGATATTCAGGCTCTAAGAGGCTAGAAGGAGGCAGGATAAGGATCCCGCCGACGCCAATCGAGCCCGCGAGCCCTGTGACCACTCACTTGCCTGTGCGTCTCGTCTGATCTGATCTGAGCTGCAACGCCGGCAATTGCTACGCTCCTTGTTTCTGCAGTCTGAGGAGCATACCGAGAGAGAGAGAGAGAGAGAGAACTTGTTTGGTGTAATATCGCGCCGGACAGCTTCGCCCGATCTTGCCCTCGTGTACCACCCAAGCCCTGCAGCACATCACCACGAGCGAAGGGAATCCAGCCCGCGATACAACAATACACCCACCCAGTACAACACATTTCCTCCCGCTCGCACCGCAGTACAACTCTCAAAACCTACCACCGCTCTTCGCCTGCGGTTTCGCGCGCGCGCTCATGTGCCTACCTCCGCCCTGCTTCTTCTGTTTGCGCGTCTCAAAGGACCCGCACAATGCTCCCCGCCCGCTCTCGCCGCGCCGCCGACGCCGCGCCATCTGCGAGACGAAGGACCCGGCCGCCTTCGAGGACTGGATCGGCTGAAAGTGGCAGGAGTGCGAAGGTGCAGGATGCGCAGCGTATGAGTGCTTGGGAGGCGGAGAGTTGCTTGTCGGGATGCATGACGACATGGGAGTCTGAAAATGACGAGCCCGTTGCGGATATGCTGGGGGATATTTTCTATGCGCTGGATCGCCTGGGAAAGAGCGACGAGGGAAAGAGCAGTTGGGACGGGAGCTTAACATCGGTATGACGACACTTCTTTGTTTGGAATTCTGCGACTTTGGTTTATCGACCTTGGGCGCATAGTCCTGCACTATCTAACAGACTCAGATCCACGATCTTGCAACGCCGCTACGTACAACGCCACCACAGCATCCACTTTCTCCAGAACTATGGGCTCCGGCGTCGCGGACCTCTGAGATTCCCCCACCCTCATATGGCGATTCTATTGCCGACCTACCTCCAGACTACACTTCTACCGATGCGCTCGCCTATGCACAAACGCCTGAGTACACGTCATTCCCGTCTCTCAACGCATCAATATGCTCCGACGTGCCTAATTGCTTGCGATTGAGCCGCGACACCTCACCGAGTTTCTCCATCTTCTTCGACGAGAAATCATTATACACAGACATTGACTTTGGCTTCAACGACGAAGGATTCAGGTCGCACGCGAAGAAAAAGAACAACAAGAACGCCGCTGCGGCGAAGAAGCCGGCTGCTTCAAACGCAATCGACGACGGAGACAAGAAGAAGGATGAGGAGGCGGCTGGAGCAGGCGATGGCGCTGGTGGAGATCCACCAGCAGATGGAGGTGCGGGCGGTGATGGTGGTGATGGAAGTGGTGGGGACAAGGGCGACGACTCAGGTAAGGAAGGTAAGAAGAAGACCAAGAAAGAGCTGAAGGAAGAAGAGCGCCTCAAGAAAGAGGAGGAAGAAAAGGCCGCCAAGGAAGAAGAAGAGCGCTTAGCAAAGGAGGCTGAAGAAGAGGCGGAGCGAAAGAAAAAGGAGGAGGAAGACGCGGCCGCTGCCGCAGCTGCAGCTAGTGCATCCAACGATCTCAGCTGGGCTGAGCCAACAACAAACAACGACGACTGGGGTGCGTTCGCGGGTGCGGGGAAGAAGAAGAAGGGCAAAAAGGGGAAGGTTCGTAATTTCGGCTGCATGATGACACTTTGAACGGCGCTAACTGCACCACAGGCGGAACCTACACCAGCAGCTCCTCCGCCTCCCTCAGAGCCAGCGACGACCTTTGACGATATCAAGCTGGACGACGTGAATCTGGACGACGGTGCACCCAAGATTGACATGAATTTTGGCGATTCAAATGCGGCCAAGTCAGGATCTGGGTTTGGCCTGGGCAGTATCGGTGGCTGGTCTTCCGGATGGGGTACTTCAGATAAGCCAGAGGGCGGCGACAATCCATGGGGCTCGGGCGCGTCTGACAAGAAGACCAAGGATTCATCTGGATTCGATTTTGATTTCGATGCGTTCAAAGGCACCACGGAAGCTGCTCCCGTAGCCGTTGAAGAGAAGCCCGCGGAAGACGATGGCTGGGGATTTGGCGCTACTACTACCAAGTCGAAGAAAAAGAAGAAGGGCGCGCTGATCGAGGAGTCGGTACCTGAGCCAGAGCCCACCCCCGCACCGGTCGAACCCGAGAAGAAGGCTGGGGAGGAGGAGGACCCATGGTCGTTCACGTTCGGTGGCGCGACGAAGGACAAGAAGAAAAAGAAGAAAGGCGTAGTCGAGGAGGCACCACCTCCAGAACCGGAACCCGAACCAGTCGTCGAGCCCGAGCCAGTAGTATCACCTGTCAAGGAGGAAGATCCGTGGGGCTTCGCTGGAGTGAGCACGGGGAAGAAGGCTAAAAAGGGCAAGAAGGGCAAAGACGAGCCACCGCCTCCGCCAGCTGAGCCAGAGCCAGAACCAGAACCAGAAGTGGTACCAGAGCCGGAACCTACGCCACCTGAGCCCGAGCCAGTCAAGGAAGAACCGGCTGTGGATCCGTTCGCAGGTATGAGCAAGTCGCAGAAGAAGAAGGCCCAGCAGAAGATGAAGGAGGATGCGAAACTCAAGGAAGAGGAGGATGCCAAGCGCAAGGAGGAAGAAGACGCTGCTGAGGCCACACGCCAGGAGGAAGAGGCCGAAGCAGAGCGCATCCGCTTAGAAGAAGAGGAGGCTGAGAAGAAGCGCATCGAAGAGGAAGAGGCCGCGGCTGCTGCAACGGCTGCCGCAGAAGCTGCCGCGGCGCCCACAACGAAGAAGAAGAAGGGCAAGAAAGGCAAAGAGGAGCCCAAGGTCGAAGAGCCTCCGCCGCCACCGCCAGAGCCAGAGCCAGTAGTCGAGCCCGAACCTTCTCCAGTCGCAGAAGAGAAGCCAGCAGATGGCTGGGACGACTGGGGTGGAGCTGCTGTATCGACCAAGAAGAGCAAAAAGTCGAAGAAGGGCGCTGCAGCAGTCATCCCAGACCCACCAAAAGAGGAGCCTGTCGTTGAACCCGAACCCGAACCTGTAGTCGAACCGGAACCCGAGCCGCCCAAGGAAGAGAAGATTGAGGGCGGGGACTGGGGTTTCAGCTCGATATTTGGCAAGAAGAAGAAGAAGGGCAAGAACGGGTCGGAAGTCTCTACAGAGCCTCCGATACCAGAACCTCTGGCAATTGAAGATGCTGTTCAGGAGCCAGACGCGGTCGAGGAGCCCAAAGCGGAAGGCGAGGATGATTTTGGCGTGCCATCTTGGAGCAAGAGCAAAAAAAAGGACCCCAAAAAGGGTGCGCCAATTGAGGTCACTGAAGACACCACTACCCCTGTCCAGAAGCCGGACGAGGACGATCCATGGGGTAGCGCTGCCTTCAACATCGGCAAGAAGTCGAAAAAGAGCAAGAAGACCTTACTCGCCGATTTACCTTCGCCGCCCGCTGAGGAGGAACCAGAGCTACCTCCGCCGAAAGAGATCGAGGCGCCACCGGCTGAAGAGGATGATATGTGGATTCCACGTGGCCTTGCACCTGCTTCGACCAAGAAGAAGAAGAAGAAGTCTGACCCAGTCGAGGAGCCACTTACCAAGACGATCAGCAAGGAGTCTTCCAAATCTACAAAGGACACCGTGGACGACCTCATCAACTTCGACGACGATCCAGTGTCGCCTCCACCTCCACCAGTCGAGGAAAAGAAGGTGAAGAAGGAGAAAGAGAAGGTCAGCAGTGGCTGGGGCGCTTTCGGACTATCCTCAAAGTCGACTAAGAAGACGCCTAAGGAAGAAAAGGTCAAGGAAGAAACAGCTGTCGAAAAGCGTGTTCGCGAGAGGCGCGAGAGAAAGGAGCAAGAGAAGTTGGAGGCAGAGCGCTTGGAGAAAGAGGCAGCTGAGAAGGAAGAACAAGAGCGTCTCGATCGCGAAGCTGAGGAAGCGGCTGCCGCTGAAGCAGAGGCTGAAGCAGCTCGGATCGCGGAAGAAGAGGCGGAGGCGGCGCGAATTGCAGAGGAGGAGGCGGAGGCAGCCCGAATTGCTGAACAAGAGGCGGAAGTCGCACGTCTTGCTGCTGAAGAGGAAGAACGGAAGAAGAAAGAGGAAGAGGAGTCCTCGAAGAGCACTGGGTGGGCTGCGAGTATTTGGGGATCTTCGAAGAAGAAGGAGAGTACTAAGGAACGCAAAGCTCGCGAGAAGAAGGAGAAAGAAGAGCAGGAAGAAAAGGAACGTCTTGAGGCGGAAGAGCAAGAACGCCTGGCGCAAGAGGAGGCTGATCGACTTGCTGCAGAGGAGGCCGATCGTATTGCCGCAGAGGAGGCTGAAGCGGAGGCGGCTCGAATCGCTGAAGAAGAGGCCGAGACTGCACGCGTTGCTGCTGAGGAAGAGCGTAAAAAGAAGGAAGAGGAAGAATCTTCGAAGAGCTCGGGCTGGGGTCTCTTTGGCGCAAAGAAGAAGACGACAAAGGAGACTACCAGAGAGCGCAAGGCCCGCGAGAAGAAGGAGCTCGAAGAAAAGGAGGAACAGGAGAGAGTCGAACGAGAGGCTAAAGAAGCTGCTGAGGCCGCCGAAGCAGCTGAGCTGGCTCAGAAAGAGGCTGAAGAAGCTGAGGCCGCTCGCATCGCCGCAGAGGAGGAAGCACTACTTGTCTCGCCCGTGTCATCCAAGGACAAGAAGAAGAAAAAGAAGAAGGGTGTCGTCGAAGAGGAAGCTCCACCGCCACCGCCCCCGGCTGCTGCGGACCCCGATGCAGACCTGTTTGACTTGCTCAAGGACATCCCCGAGGACCAACTCCTGGCCGAACTTGGAGAGGCAACTGTCACAGATGCAAAGAAGTCACGCAAGTACGAGCCTGTCGCTGAGACCAAGAGAGAAGAAGAACCAACTGGCGGCAACGGCTGGGGAAGTGCGTGGGGCATCTCACTGCGCAAGACGAAAAAAGTCGAACCTAAAGTGGAAGACGAGCCCGTTGTAGAGGCTGAGTCACCACCGGAGGAACCTGTTGCCGAGGACATACCGAATGAACCAGAACCTCCGATTGCTGACGAACTCCCGGTTCGACTCAAGTCATCCAAGAAATCCAAGTCCAGCAAGAAGGACAAGTACATGGATCCTGAACCAGAGCCAGAGCCAGTTGTCGAAGAACCTGCACCTGAGCCTGAACCTGAACCTTCACCGGACGATATCGTTGAAGTTGTTGATCTCGCGCCCGCGAAGAAGTCCTCGAAGAAAGACAAGAAATCTTCAAAGGACGACAAGAAGTCTAAGAAGAGCAAGCTGCTGGCAGAAGCTCCCGCTATCGAGATACCACCGCCAGATCCAGAACCGACAGAAGTTCTCACGAGACGATCACCTGCACCGGGCGCTTTCCCAGACGACGAGCTGGATCTCATCGACTTTGGAAACGCACCAGAGGAGCCTGCAGAGCCAGAACCTGAAGCTGAGCCGGAACCTGAACCTGAACCTGTTGTCGTTGTGTCTGACAAGAAATCGAAGAAATCCAAGAAGAGCAAGAGGTTGGATTACTTCGACGAGGAGCCACCTCCACCGCCACCAGAGCCTGTCGTCGAGCCAGAACCTGAGCCAGAGCCAATCGTGGACAGAAAGCTCAAGAAGTCTAAGAAGAGCAAAAAGATCGACTACTTCGACGAGGAGCCTCCACCGCCACCCCCAGAACCTGAAGCAGAGCCCGAGCCAGAGCCAGAGATAGTAGAGGTAGAACCCGAACCTGTGCCTGAGCCTGTCTCCGACAAGAAGCTTAAGAAGTCGAAGAAGAGCAGCAAGCACAAGGCAGAGCCCGTTGTCGAAGCGCCTCCCCCTCCACCTCCACCTGCGCCCGAATCGGACGCCATGTTTGTCGACGCGCCCGCTGAGCGCGACTTGATGGACCTTGAGGAACCCGCGCCAATGGACGTTGATGAAGACCGGCCTCCTACGCCCCCACCCGAGCCTGTGCCAGAGCCCAAGTCTGTGTCTCCTGTGCGAGAGCGTGCCAAAGTCAACCGCAATGGCGCATCAGGTGGTTCATGGGGATTTTGGGGCGGCGGCGCATCAGCGAAGAAGCCATCAAGAACGAAGTCTGGCGACGACTCGACTAGTGTTGCGACGGGACCCAAACCTGGACTGGTGCGCACAAAGTCGGTACGCACGACGTCGACAAGAGACAGAGACGTCATTTCACGATCTTCTGGCTCTGACAAGCAGTCGAAAACTCCCTCACGCACCAAGTCGGTCCGCACGTCGTCTGGATTTGGACTTTTTGGTGTTGCGCCCCCACCCTCACGGTCAAAGTCGCAGCGAACCTCCGCGACGCCCAAAGTGCTCTCGCGCCGGCCTTCCATCGACCAAGACGCCGCCATGATGTCGCCCCCACAAACCGACACGGACATGAAGATGTCGTCCAAAGCAGCCAAAGTCATGGGCATGAAGTCAACGTCGCGCAGGACGAGCACCAGGGACAAGGGCAAGAGTCGAGGTAAGACCCCCTCTTTTCTTTTCCGGCAGCGCCAGCGCGCCATTGGCCGGCGCTGCACATTTGTCTAGTCAGATTGATCGGAGCTAACAGCGCGCGCAGCAGTGCCCGACCCGTATCCCATCGATGATGACCTCGACGGGCTGGACGACGAGTCTCCGACACCCACACCGCGCCCTGAGCCGTCGCGTCGCAAATCGAAGCGCGACTCGGTGCAGCCTGCAGAGCCGCTGACTGCGCCGCCCAGTGCCGACGATCCCGTGGTGGTTGATCGCATGAATATGGACGCGGAGCCACCCCCAGCTGAGGCTGAACGTCCCCGCCACCGCGAGCGCGAACGAGAGCGCGACAGAGAGCGCGACAGGGAGCAACGACCCCGACGCGAGCGCGGCAACTCGGACGCCATGGGCACGCTGGCCGGCGTCGCGGGCACTGCTGCGGCCGTGAGCGGCTTCAAGAACATGTTCGGCCTCGGGCGCAAGAAGACAACAGCCGCAGCGCCCGACGAGGACCGCCGCGACCGCCGCAAGACGGCCTACGAGACAGAAGACGAGCGCAGACGGCGCAAGCGATCGACGACGACGGGCGGCATGACCGAGGACGAGGCCAAGCGCCTGCGACACGAGCGCCGCAGCGTGCGCAAGTCGACGCGCGCCCCCGACGGCGAGCCCGAGCCGCTGATGACGGGCGCAAACGGCAACGGCGAGTACGACCCGGAGCGCGAAGCACGCCGAGCAGCCCGCCGTGCCAGACACGAGCAGGAAAAGGACGGCCGCCGTGCCGAGGAGGAAGTCATCGTCGAGCCCAAGACTGAGCGCCGCCGCGAACGCACGCGCGACGTAGACCCCGACGCCACGCTCGTAGACAAGAAGGCGCGCCAAATGGCCGCCCTCGCGCAGAAGAACGAAGCCGCCAAAGAAGAACTCCGTCGCCAGGCCGAAAAGGACGAGCGCCGCAAGTCGCGCAAACCCACCGACGACACCACGCGCGACCACCGCTCCTCGCGCCGCCGCGACAAAGAGCCCCGCGACGCACCCCGACCACACACCGAGCGCCGCCGCTCCCACATGTCGCGCCGCACCTCGACGTACCCCGCCGAGCCCGAGCCCGTAAACTCGTACTTCGACGCCCGCAACGCCAACGCCAAGGAAGAGCAGAACCAGCCGTACATCAACAAGGGGCCCGACAAGACGCAATCGTGGGTCCAATCCCTCTCCGACGAACCGCCGCTTCCACCGCCCATTTCAGAAACAGTGCTCGATCCGCCTGGCGCGCCCCTTGACGACGATGAGACGCCCTCGCAGGACGACGAGGTGCGCATGCGCATGTCGGGACGGAGCGCGAAGAAGGAGAAGGAGCGCGAGCGTGCGAGCGCGAAATATGAGCAAGAAAGACCGAGAGATGAGCGCAAACATGGTAGTAGGCGCAAAACGCACTACGAGGGAGTGGCGCCGGAAGTCAAGAAAGATCGGCGGAGGAGTTATGCGCCTGGTGCGGGTGCGTATGAGGAGACGCCGGTCAGGACGTGGGATGGGAGGCCCGCGGCGGATGGGAATGGGGGTGCGGGGAAGAGGGGGAGTTGGTTGAAAAAGCTTTTCTAGGGGATGGTTTGGTGCATTGCGTGGCGTTCGTTGCATGTCCTGTGATACTTGTATGTATGATCTGGATGGATGGGTGAGCGATGAGACGATGTATGTAGGACGATATGATGGATGCGATGTGTTTTTGTTTTGACGTAGCTGTGGAATTTGATAATTGATACCCCCTTCTCTCTTGACTTTCTTCCCGGTCACATATGCCATATCGTGTCGCTGTGCAGCAATCACACATTGTACTGCAACCCCATGAGCCCAATTATCACGATGTCTTGATATCGCTACAAACCCATCATGACGCCTAATCGCCCACCTAATCCCAACCTATCATGACGCCCCAAGCAAGCCCTCCCTAACCATTGGTATCTATGTCTGCACAATCGCCCCCTCCACCCCCTCAACAATCATATCCTCCTCCTCATCCTCCTCCTCCCCCTCCCCCTCACTCTCATCCTCCTCCTCAAACCCCGTCTCCAACCCCACCCCCCTCAACCTCTCCTTCATCCCCTCCCTCTGCTCCGCCTGCCACCTCGCCAGCGCCGCAGCCGCATGAACCTTGAACCCGAAAACCCTCGGCTCAAAGCGGCGCTGCGACTTGGGCGGCAGCATAGCAGGGTACACCTGGAATAAGATGTTGTGGAAGGAAGTCCCGAAGTATGCGCCGTCGATGGCGGCGTGGCGCGAGGACTTTGGGTTGTATGTGTCTTCGCAGCGGGCGCAGTAGAGTTTTACGGGCGACGAGTTGGAAATGTCGGATTGGCCCATGGGGAGGAGGGGTTGGGAGTCGCACATTACGCGGGGGCATTTGCCGAAGTCGGATTTTTTGAACTTTTCGAGCTGCGTTGCGTTAACGATGCCCCAACAAGCTTTCGTGGTGTGAAGTGGGGGGATGCATGGACATACCATCTTCGCTAGACCCCGTGTTGTGACTATGTACCGCGCGTGTACGAGACCGTATAGATGCCGCGCAGACTTCTCGATTGTTTCCCGCATGTCGTCGTCGCAGTCAAAGTCGAACACATCGGTGACGAGGTCGAGCGCGTACTGATAGTACTGGACTTCGGTGTTGAGGCCCGTGAGGTTGAAGCGGTCGGTCAGGTACTCCTCGTCTATCTCGCAGAAGTACTCGTTGCCCCGGGACGATATGAACTGCGTAGTTATTAGCGCTGTGTACTGGAATGTGTTGTCTAGCACTACATCTGGCCCTGGCGGTGAGATGGCTGTGTGGTGGTTGCGTGAAGCGTATGTCGCTCGGCGGGGCACCTCGTCGATGAAGGGGACGTGTTTGGCTAGAAAGAACCCCATCCAGGGTGTCCATGGCACGCAGAGGTACGGCTCGAGTTCGTCGTATATGGACACATGCCGACACCGCACGCAGGCAATGTAGCCCTGACAAGTGCAGGCTTCGCTGGCAGGACGTCAACCAAGCACGCCGTGTGTAGTCGTGCCAACATACCACGCCAGGATATGTTTGCCGTAGTGTGTAGTCAACGAGATGACCATGGTGTCGCGCAGTAATCCAGTCCAGTGTGTGTGTGTACATGCAAAAGCAGAGTACCTACCCAATCGCGCCAATAGCTCGTGTAGTCGCTATCCGTCTCGCTATTGAAGTCGTCCATGTTGCGCCTGCTCTACCACGAGCTGTGCCGATGTGGGGAAGGTCAAAGGCAGCGGCCACCAGGCGTTGGTGATGCGGTGCGAATGTGATAACGGCGGTGGAGTGATATCAAAGCTCGGTCCTGGGAAAGAGTTGCGCGCGGAAAGTGGGATGGGCTGCGGGCGCGACATGCAGGTGCAAGCAGCGCGGGGTCCAACGCGGCGTGGAGGCAGGTTTATCCGATGCTTAGTTGGGCAAGATACGGTGATACTGTGGATTGCTGAGACGTTACACGACATGTGAGCTCAACCAATGTACGCTTTAGCAGAAGATGCAAAATACATCACATATATATGAAAGAGAGATAGGTAATTGAACGACACATCACCACCTTCCAACCTGACCTCTACCTCTATACCTATACCTGGGGTGTTTGTTAGATGAAAGTAGCCAATGATGGCTACAATTATAGTCCTTCACGCAGGTCAACGCGTTCTAATTCAACAGCGCACTCCACGGAGATATTTTGATTTTTGCTCGTATGTGACAACATGCGGTAGATGAAGTCTTATTTGATCTGCACGTCGCGCAATGCCGCCTGCGTGGTTTATCCCGGGCGGTTGAGTTGCTCGTTGTAGTCGTCGGTAATCTGGAGTTTCTGATAGAGAGAAGCGTTCATCGGGGACTCATGTCCAGGTGGTGTGGCTAGAAGGGGACGTGGGTGTGAGGTATAAACTGGTAATTCTCCCATTGCTGATCTTTGTCACGGTAGTGGCGTATACATCAACCAGATCAAGCCGCGACGAAGTCTTGAGTGGTTTCTCATACCGGGGGACAAGCCAGTGTTCATTGTAACGACAGTCGTCCTGCTTCGACCTGCTAGACTAGTAGAAAGTGTTCTCCTCCATCGACATTCAACATGCCTCTCACTCTCAGTCCAGGCAAGCGGTGTATAGTAGATGTAAACTGCGTTCCAGGTCTCTCTGCTGGCCGATGAAGTTTTGCTCTTGCAGATCTTTTTGAGCTGTGATGCAGCTTGAATTGCCGAGACTCAGCTGTAAATAGTCGAGGACATGAGTGTATAGCCACCGTAACAACGTACTCCGAGCATCTTTCGCGTTCAAACACTAGGCCTCGTTCCAAATACAAAGCTGAACATCTCAACACAATAAATCAAGTCAAGCTCTGAATGCAAGCCAAAGTCCCAATCAATACACTTCTACACCCCATCCCCCAAACTAAGACTGTCCATCAAACAACCTAGCCTTCTGCGCCATATCATGCCTAACCACAGTCCTCGTCTTATTCTTCCCCGCAGCACTAACCATACTCGGCGTGATACCCCTAGCAGCCACACTCCCAGCCCCATACTTGACCTCATCAAACAATCCATCATACTGGCCCTGCGTAACAGAGTCCTTGCGTGAAGAACTCTTGATCGGCCTAACAGTGCTCGCGTCGCTCGGCTCAGACACGACGCTGGGGCGATGACGGCGACGCGACTTACTCTCGGAAGAAATGTGCGAGGCATCGTCGTCTTCGGAGTCGCGGGCTTTGTGGGAGCGGTGGGAGCGATGGGAGTGCTTTAAGGTGGAGGAGTGCTTGCTGGCTTCGGAGCCGTCGGAGTGCTTCTTGCTCTTGTGGGAATGGTGTGTGCGGCGCGAGTGCGAAGTGCCGATTTGGGAGATGCTGTCGCTAGGCACGACGGTATCCATGTCATCTTCAGTGACTTCTTCGATGTCCAAGTCGTCGATGAAGTCGCTGTGCTTGCTCACAGAAGACTTGTTGTCGCGGCCTAAGATGCTGCTGACGATTGAAGCTGCTTTTGAAGGGGCCTCGAAGGCTGGAGGAGGCGATGGCGATGAGTCAATAGCTTTCGAGCGATGGCTTCTGCTATGTCTCGACTTGGAGGTGTGTTTCGAGGCGTCTGTGTGAGATGACCTTGCCTTGGATCTGCTTGAGTGATGCGAGTGAACGCTACCCTCGCTGTCCCGGCGCGATACATGATCAGGTACGAACGACGAGATGAGACTGCTTGATGCTGTGCTTGGGGCGACGCTCTGGGATTTCGCCACAGAGGCTGCATGATGTGATCGTACAGCCGAAGCAGTACTGCGTGCCTTCTCGATGGTCAAAAGCTCTGGACTTGTGACCGATCGTGCAACAGTATGTCTCGATCGGGTCTCGGATGGGGCAAGGGAGTATGCTGGTCCATACTCGAGCGCCAAAGGTGCTGAAACCTGGTTCTTGGACACAAGTGACGCTGAGTAGTAGGTGGGAGGCGCCTCGATCTGACGTGGAGCTGTATGAACACTACGTGGCTGCGGCGGTGTAGACGAGTACTGCGATCGAGCGTCACTATTGCGGTGTACTGGTTCCGGAACTGGCGGTGCGGCTTCGATTGCGGGTAGTGGGTCCTGCATGGGTGATTTCGGCTGGGATGAGGCCTGAGCGAGATAGCCAGCAGCACCTTTGACGATCTTTTTGGCATCCATGAAAGCGGTGAACTCCGACTCTTTTTTCGCGCTGTTCTGCTCGCTCCTCACCATGGCATATGCGACTGCCGCACCCGCGGCTGCACCAAGAAGGGTTCCGATGAATTGCTTCGCCGCTCCATCGCCGGACTCCGAGGTCGCAGCTGCTTTAGGGACAGCAACTGGCTCGGACACACTTCTAGCTATGCTCGCTCCTCTTGAAGCATCTGTCGGGGCCTTCGATACCACTGATGCAGCTTTCGCAGCTTCAGTGGGCGCAAGTCTGGATGCAGATGTACGAGAGCTGATGGCACTAGCGTCGTCACGGTAGCTCTCGTAGCTTTCGTGTACACTCCTCTGCCATTTGATGACCCTGCTGTGTCCAATCACAGATCCATCTTCCCTGGTGTCGGGTCCATTTTTGAACACTACTTCGACGCTGTTGCCATCTAGATCGAGAATAGCAGCGTTGAAGTGACCGTCTTCGTCGGATCGAGTTGCAGGGGCACCGTTGGGACGACCTCCAGCAGTCAACGCTGCAGTGTAGAAGTCTCGAACAGCCGTCCGGCTAGGAGCAGTAAATGCTATGTGCGCGGCGCCGGCTTTTACGCTACGATCTTGTTAATTGCGGTGTCGGTGGATTCAGAGATCGATCGACATCCTTACCCGGGCGTTTCTTGGCACAAGAAGAAGTCCGCATCACGAATCCCAAGGCCAATTTGATGACCAGATTCACCAATGTACCGATAGCCGAGGGGTTGCAGGGCCGATAGAAAGAATGAAGTTGAAGTTGGAAGATGCGAAACCGTGAGTCCAATGTGAGAGACTGGCATGATGCGAAGAGCGGTGAGCCAAGATGGAAGCGAGAGTATGAATGCAAATGCAAAACGAGAATAAAGATATTAAATGAAAACAAAGTGTGCAAGGAGGTATGCAACCGCAGTTGAATCGCAAGGGCGTACAATATCAGAGATTTCGAGATGAAAATCGAGACGGCAGTACTTGTCGGTTTATATCTGGGACCCAAAGGGCTGGAGCATCTCGATGCATCGTGAAGTGGGTTGCAGGGCGTCCGATACCGTTGTGGTAAAGTCGTCACTAGCACGCCCCACTGATGCTGTTGGCTATCAAGGAGGACGTTGTCGTGTTGTCGCTGGGGCTGCCACATGTCCTGCATCTGCAGCTAAGGAAGAGTCGACATAAGCGAGCAGGAAGTGAGGCTCATTGGATCTCGCCCTCGGGCCGGGCCCGCAAAGGAATAATTCACACGCGCCTCACCTTGCCCCAGCAATAGAATGCATGTCGCCCTTCGTAGTCTTGCTCATCGGCCGCGCATAGTGAGCGTCTATGGCAGGCATGTGCCAAGTGCTTGTACAATTAGCTGGTGTGACGTCCGTGATGACGAGGTGAGACCTGGAAGCCGCGATTGTGGCAAGAAGTGAGGCCAGCGGAGTGAACTTCTGTGAGCTTAGCATACGCGCTGCACCTTCTTAACTTGCTTTTTGTAGAGTTCTTCACGTCGATGGGAGATCTGCAAGCGGTTCCAACCGCTTCATCCGCAGTGTCACTCTCCCGCCGCACGCGCAGCACGCAATAATTCTGGCACTTGGCCAAGTAAAGTATAGTGGTGCGAATGCTGCTAGGAGCATGCCTGTTGACCACCATCCCGGCACGAGGTAGACCAGCATAATGACAAGCGATGTTTCCCGACTCGTCATATGCTGTAGAGACTGATATGACGGAGGTTTTTGGCAACCACTAAGCCATGCAGCATGGCGAATATCTACAGAGCTACTTGCTGACGAGACAACAACGAGGTTGAGCGAGGGTCACAATAAGACCAATTTGGCTCGACCAGGGACAAGAAAATACCTACAATTGCGCGTTGACGGCAAGCACGGCCGTTTGGCAGGAAAGAAATACAGGTTATGTAGGGCAGGTTGAAATGCCCTACGGTTCTTCTAGGAAGAACAGTATTTGGACGTTGAGCCAGAGTATTTTTTTGTTGTAAAAGAATCTCAAGCAAGACGCTCAAATCAGATGCAGTATTGGCACAGGCTGTCGATGTTGTGATCTAAGCCGAAATGCAAATCCTGCTGCCTATGCTGGGTCCTGCTTCCTTTCCTTCTCTTGGCACGACAAAAAATCGCGTTGGGCCAGTAGTCGTTAGACGACTAAGTGGCGTGTCCATGATGGAAATATCGTGAGGTGACACTCGTTCTAAAAGATACCCCAGACATCCTCTGCGGCGTGACAGAACTTGCTGCAAGCAACACTGGCACTGAGGTTGAACTTGCTGATAGCAATGCTGTCATCTTTGATGTGGTCGGCGAAATCGTCGTTGCCCTTGGCCATGGCTCCCACGAAAACCGCGATGCTCTCGTTCTGACCGAGGCCAGAGATGTAGTCGCTCACGCGAACAACCTCGGCATCGAAACTGAGAGTGATCTTGCGGCAGTTCGGTGGCAGATGGTCGGTGATGGGGTTCTTGATCACCTCGATGAGCTTCTCTTGGGACGCAGTCGAGCGGATCTGGTGTTTGTGGAGCAGCTGCACCATCAGTCCGGCGAAGCGCTTGAACGTTCGAGGTATGCGGACTGTCGGGCTGACCCTGATGAGCACATTCTTTGACGTCTGTATGTAGATCTGGAGCTTGCCCGACTTGTTGATTGGCGAATCGAGCAGGGTCAGTAGGCACTGAAGCACGTTAGCCAGAGCAGCCATAGCGCCACAAGCCATGTGTACGCACCTGGTGGGTGATGTCTGGCCGCGCCTCGCTGATGTCGCGCCCCATTTTGCGCATTACACCAATGTGATCGTCGCTGTTGAGCAGGTTGTACTTGTCTTCGCGTGCCCCAGGGCCTCTGCCGGTGCCGTGGGACGCCTTGTACGTCTCAAGGGTGGCATTGCACAGGACTACGATGAGTCGCTGGGTGTCCTTGTCGTTGGTGGGGATAGGCGTGTGCTGTTCTGCGACCAATTTTGGCAGCTCCGGAGGTGGCATCGATTGGGTTCCTACCGGTTGAGTCATTATGTCAGCGCCGTAGTTGTAGTTGTAAAATAAACCACGTATAGGTGGTGGGACGGTTGGCGGTTGACCTACTAGCACGCTTCTTGCCGCGTTCCGGTGAGTCTCGCGAAGAAGGCCTTTCCGCTGGCGATTCTGGCTTGAGAGGTCCGGGCATTTTGGTGGATGTGTAAAAATAGATATGGAGGCGGCTCGAATTTGTGTCTTGCTGTGCGACGGCTGGCTGAAAGGCGAATACTGTGGTATGCGGGGTATGTACAGTATTGAACGATGTAGCTAGAAGTTAGATATCTTTGGGATGCTCACAAACCGTTTAGAACTCTAGATACGCAGTAGAAGTAATAAGTAGGGTGGGGATTGTGAGAGACGCGTGGAGTTGGGGTTGCAGTGTGATAAGTGTGGGAGTGAGCCAACAGATTTTCGCGGCAGAAGAACTCATTGAGCCGGCGCGCGTGCCGAAAAGCGCCGAACGCCCGCATCAATGATCCTCTCCATCAGCAAGCACACACAACACATGCACAGTACAGTCAGCCATAGATAAACTGCGGGCATCACGGGCGCGAATGCGGTGTGATAGCGTTCCTTCTTGCGTTGGTCATCTCTGACATCTTGTCGGGACGCATGTCTCAAGTCTGCCCCTTACCACCCTCGCTCCGAAACGCTTGTACCACAGGATTGGCCTCCCGGTTGAAGACGGCTCCTCGCTCCTGCTGAATGGTTCTGACAAGAAACATTATGCTTGGTACTCGAGATCAGGTCATGCACGAAACGGCTGTGGTTTGGCGGACGGACCCAGGATATTGCAATTGAAAAGTACTTGTCCCCATTGCCGCGCAACTTTCGGCACTAATCTTCGCCTGTTTCCTTCGTTTCGTCCGCTTCGACAGTGTCCATTTATCTTTTCTGATCGTGACAGCCGGCTGTATCGCACACATTCTCTCTGCTGTCACTACGTATCGAATCACACATATCAGCTATCATCGATTGCTATATTCTCGACTTACCGTTCCTACAACAAGATTCGCCATGGCATTCGAGTGGCTCGCACCGATCCTTACGCCCACAGCACTCCGTTCCGTACAAGCAGATGGTCGGCCTGTAATCACACTCTTCCTTGTCATCTTTGGACTCTCACTATTCGGTCTGCTGGTCTGGTACATTCATTTCGAGACGTCTAAAGCATATCCCAAGAAGAAAGATGCGAACGCGAAGAAGCCCACTGGCATCCGACGGTTCATCAAGTTTTGAGGCGAAGGAAGAGAAGGGCAGTCCACACCAGAGATTATGATTCGACAAGTCACGATCGCACAACATCAATATACCCGTCACCACGAGCATTTCAACTTTCAAACTTCGACCATATTCTTGCAAGGATGATCACGATATGGCTATCATCTCTACGCCTTCATACCCCCAAGGACGGGTTTATTTCTCTCGCCAGGTCACAGAGAAGCAGCAATTTACACAGCACCTTACCTTTCAAGCGTATACAATAGACAAATCACAATTCATTAATCTGCCACTCCACTTAAATTCTCCGACGACGTTCGGCACTCATGGCATTTATCGGACCCTGATCTGCAATGACGTTCGTGATCGTCACGCCAGAAGTGAGGTTCAACAGCCGGGTTATGCTTTTATATCTTACTGTTCTTTCACTCTTCAGAATTACAATTCGATTTTTCACACTCATACTCGCTTCCTAATCATTCAACATGGCATCACAATCCCAATCAACAGCGCTGACACTGCAAGGTAAAGTGGCAATTGTCACTGGAGCTTCGCGGGGCATTGGCGCGGGCTTGGCCATAGAACTGGCGCGTAGAGGAGCCAAGGTGATCCAGACTTTCGCTCACCATCTCCCCATCAAGTACTCATCCTCCCACAGGTCACCTTGGCCTACACATCAGCTACGAGCGAAGAGCTCGCAAAGAAGATTGTATCAGACATCAAGGCACTCAAAAACGGCAGCGATGCGACCATCGTTGAGGCCGATCTTGCCACAGTCGAAGCCCCCGAGAAAATTGTGCAGGCAACCTTGAAGACGTTCGGCGATAAGATCGATATCTTAGTCAACAACGCCGGCGTCCTCATGGCCAGAGCAATCACAGACACAACTCCGGAGGACTACGCCAAAATCTTCGATGTGAACGTGAGAGCGCCGCTGCTCATGACCAAGGCGGTGGTGCCTCATCTCAGGGCTCCCGGCAGAATCATCAACATTTCCTCGGTCGGTTCCAAGATCGGTCCACCTAAGATGGCGCTATATGCTGGATCCAAGGCAGCAATCGAAGGCATCACACGAAGTCTAGCACAGGAGCTCGGCGACGCTGGTCACACTGTCAACGCCGTGTCGCCTGGCCCTACCGAATCAGAGATGCTCGACGACATACCTAAGGACATTGTCGAGACACAGCTCAAGACGACAGCGGTGGAGCATCGTGTCGGTACTGTGGACGACATTGCCCGGATTGTGGCCTGGCTGGCGAGTGAGGACGCGCGATGGGTCTCGGGACAAACCATCTCCGCATCAGGTGGCTTCTTGATGATGTGAGATGTGGCTGGTGTTGCGGGTGCCGTTTTGTCGATGGTTTGGTGAAGTTGGGCTTCCTGGTTGGTAGTGTTTGGATGCCGAGACTCGAGATGTTTGGACAGAAATAGAGGATTGATGCATCTATGGGCAGTCGAGCAAGAACAGTTGAAACGAACGACTTTTCCGATCAAATGTAGATGTCGTGATCCAAACAGATGTCAGACTATCGTTTTGGTCATGCGACCAGCCGGACTCGGTGAGATCGGTCGGAGTGCTGCGTGAGTATTAGCTGGATTTTTGGTAGCCGAGTCAGCTCTACAGCAGCACCAAATGCATCCTGGCAGCGGCTGCTAGGACTCATAGCCATCGGAAGATTTCCATGAACCATGAACGGTGTCCGCAGCTCTACCACGAGCCCATGTGCGCTGCGGTCGAAGCATGTCGGAAGAATGTGGAGGTGCTGGAAGGATCGGCCACTTAAGCGCCACCACCGATCCTAAACCTTGGCAAGTTTTAGACAGGCCCTTCGAACGCCTATGAAACGCGACTGCTCACCAAATCGCATAGCAAAGGCAAAATGCCATGGCCACTTGGGTTTCAGAGCCTCATGCTAACTGACACCCAGCCTTTGTGCAGCCACATGCAGCCTCTCATTGGCCGGCTTGCGGCTCTGTGGTCTTTTTGGTACGCGCTTTCAACGGTCGCATCCCGTCACGTCGCAGCTTGGATGGTGAGCACACCGAGGTGGTCCGATTTCTGCTACCGTTTCGCTCTCTCGTCAAGCCTTGCTACTCTCCATGCGTCTTCTGCCGGCTTTCCACATAGCGCTGGCAATGACATCCTAATCACGACTCTCCACCCGCCCACTTTCCCGACGTGTCTACCGCTTTGCATGTGCTTATAGGCTTTTGTTTCCCCTTTGCGTCCAGGACTTTCTCCCCTTTTCATGCCGGTGCCTCTTTAGCCGCGTGATCGAAAGCGTGTTCTTTCGTACCTTCTCTTCTTCTGTGCGGGCACTTCTTAGTGAGTATACTCCTCGTCGCCGGCGCTTTCGTCCCCAATGGCGTCGCTAGCCCGTTCGCCATAGTGTTAACATTCCTTCGAACTCTAGACATTCTTTCATCTGATCCCATACTACTGCCTCTCTCAGCAGGTCTGACGACCGACGCACCATAGTCCAGGCAAATCGCCACCACTATTATACACACTTTCAACCATGTCTTACATGCCCAGCCTGTCCGGTCGAGAACGATCAAGATGGCCACCACTCACGCGCATGCTGATGTCTGGCGAGATGTCGGATGAGCGACCGCGCGCTTTGACGCGAAAAGAGAAGTTTGACGTGTGGATGGTTAATGAGGGCTATCGAAGATTGTACGTTCTATCAACATGCTTGATCCGATCAATCATCTAACATGTTGCAGTTTTGTCTTCACTTTTGTAATACTGCACATCATGGTTTTCACATTTGGCATGATGAACTATGGTTTCAAGGTGAGGAAGACAATACTCTGGAGTCTTGCGCCTCAAAACTGACACAACGTAGGACAATTCGATAAACACGCGGAATCGGTTCGGCTTCACATTTCCTGTAGCTCGATCGGCGGCATTAGTCCTTCATGTCGACGTCGCCTTGATCCTTTTTCCCGTGTGCAGGAATCTAATATCAATGGCCCGTAGGACGCCGCTGAACGACGTCATCCCCTTCGACAAGAACATCACATTCCACAAGCTGGTTGCGTGGTCAATCGTCTTCTTCTCATGGGTGCACACTATCGCGCACTGGAACAATCTCGCAAGATTCTCTGCCGGCAACAACTTGGGATTCATGGGCTTCATCCTTGCCAACTTCGCAACAGGCCCTGGCTGGAGTGGATATGTCATGCTGTTTTCCTTGATGGCCATAGCACTCACGGCAGCAGAGAAGGCGCGACGAGCAAACTTCGAACGCTTCTGGTACACCCACCACTTGTTCATTGTCTTCTTCATCTTCTGGTCTATCCACGGCGCTTTCTGCATGATCAAGCCCGACTTCGCACCGTTCTGTGATGGCATTGGCGTCTTCTGGGAGTACTGGATGTATGGTGGATTTGCGTATCTGGCTGAGCGTATTGCGCGCGAAGTCCGAGGAAGACACAAGACGTACATCTCGAAGGTCATTCAGCACCCTAGCAATGTGTGCGAGATTCAGATCAAGAAAGAGCACACTACGACCCGCGCTGGTCAGGTAAGTCGCTACACTAAAAACTTGATTGAATGTGCTGACCGTACTAGTACATCTTCATGTGCTGTCCAGAGGTATCCATCTGGCAGTATCATCCCTTCACACTCACCAGTGCGCCTGAAGAGGACTACATCTCGATCCATATGCGTATGGTAGGCGACTTCACCCGATCCGTTGGCAAAGCGCTCGGCTGCAACATCGACAAGAAGCCCGCGGGCGAAAAGAGCGAGAAGGGCGGTGCCAGTGAGGAAATTGCATTGCGTCAGATCCTGCCCCGAGTCTACATTGACGGACCCTTCGGATCAGCGTCTGAGGATGTGTTCAAGTTCGAAGTTGCCGTATTGGTCGGTGCTGGTATTGGTGTCACGCCATTCGCATCTATCCTGAAGAGCATATGGTACCGAATGAACTACCCACAAGGCCGCACTCGTCTACGCAAAGTCTACTTCTTCTGGATTTGCAGAGATTTCGGATCCTTCGAGTGGTTCAGGTCACTGCTGCTTGCAATCGAGGCACAAGATATCGACGACCACATCGAGATCCACACTGTAAGTGCTCGATAGTCCCCTCTACATATTTCTTTACTAACGTTCTTCCAGTATCTTACAGCCAAGATCAAAGCAGACGACGCAACCAACATCATGATCAACGACGCCAATGCCGAACAAGATACCATCACCGGTCTGCGCGCACCCACGAACTTCGGCCGACCAAACTGGGACATGATCTTCAAGTCCATCCGTAAGATCCACTCCCCAGCAGAAGCTGGCGTCTTCTTCTGCGGGCCAAAGGGCTTGGGCTCAACATTACATGTCAAGTGCAACATGTACTCGCAACCAGGATTCAGCTTCGTATGGGGTAAGGAGAACTTTTAGTCGTATTTTGAGCATTGATACCAGGTCGGTTGGTCGAAGGGTGGGCATACCAGGAGTAAACGTGAGCGTGGAGCTACATTGCATACTAGCAATAAAACCACCACCACTACCACTAATATTGTACATAAATCTCCCGTCATGTCCTTTTTCGCACTTTTGGCATAGATAATTGCCAGCGCCGCACTGTGTGTAGCATGGCATATGAAAGCAGATAGTAATACGCGCCAAATGTAAGAAGGCCGCCACATGGAAAAATGAAGGAATGAGCACATCAAGCACATCTCAGGCCAGCCAAGTACAAAATGGCCTGACTTTTCACCCAAGGCAACATTCAGCCTAGGTACTCATCGTGACACGAGACTAACCAACGCAGGAACCTCGCACCACATTCGAGACAGTTTGAGCCGCAACACTAACTTTTGTCGGTAGTCGGCATACACCAAACACCGTGGGGCCGCGGAACGTTCGGACTGTATCACGACGGACCTAGAACCTTGAGCTGCGGGCGTGGAGACACGGGAGGGGAACGGGCGGAGGACGACGCGTTGATCAAGCTTGTGGTGTCGCGGGTGCCAAGCTCAGACAAGAGGTGACAAGCTTCAGGGTGGGTGTTGGTAGAAGTGTTGGTTTGGGGGCGAAGCGGTCTGACGTGGAGGGTTGGTGGCAAGTTACTGCCTGGAAGGTAGTTATGTGAGAGATAGATGCGAACGAATCACATGCGTAGCTGATCTGAGGCCTTTCAAGCGAAGAGTGGCACAATGATAGAACTCGCTGTGAGTGTCTGAGGTATGGATTGATAATTTCTTGACAGAGAACTGAGAGAGAACTTCAATACTCTAGCGTATGTCCTTCTTCCAACCCTTCGTCTTCCAGTCACTGAGTTCCACCAGGCCCTTAATCTCCTTAACGCCCCTTTCAATGCACTCTCCAAATGAGTAGTCGTGAGCCGCAACAACCCATACGTCTTCCCTCTCCGCAAACTTTCTCGTCCGCCAAATGGTCTCAATGGCTATCGCAGGCTCCAAATGCATACTTTCCTTCGAGTACGGCGGTCTAGCTGTACGTTGCGGGTCCTGCAGCAGATCTGGATGGTGGAAACAATCGCCGGCTAGCAAGACGAAAGTGCTGTCATCTCCTGCGGACGTGGTACGGATGAGCATCATCTGATGCCCCGCAGAGTGGCCGGGCGCATCGATAATATACGCGGATCCATCTTCAAAAACATCGTAAGCGCGATCGAAAGCACCGACGCCCATCCACTCCGGTTTCCTCAAGTCAGTGCCATTGTAAAGACCTTTAAACATGCCCTCCTGAACTTTTCCGGCTCGCTTGTCGCCCGCCTCTTTCAACACGTAGTCCGGTATATACGCTTCCACGATTTTACGACTTCCGTCCGTAGGTAAGGTCTCTGTCAATGTAGGCGCTCGTGGCTCAATCGGATATCCAGGACGTGCATACGTGCATGAGGTCGGTCCGATCCACATCTGTGCCTCGTGGAAGCCTGCTTGTGCGCCATCGCCAACGTGGTCGAAATGCATGTGAGAGAAAATAACTGCTTTGATCTTCTCGGGCTGTTGCTCGGACGAGCCGTGTTCCTTCAATATCTCGGCTGGAGACTGCGGTTCGCATTTGAACTGTGGGAGCACGTTCTCCTTGAGCAGAGGCGGTAGGTTTTCCAGATCCTTGCGCATGCCGAGATCAAATATGTATTTTTCGCCGGTGGCTACATGTTCGATCAGAAAGACGTAGTCCGGAGCGTAGAAGGTCTTGGCCTTGTCTTCTGCTGGATCAGACCCAACGGAATCATTCGGCTTGTCCGGACCGGGCAGGAGAGTCATATCCACTGGGATGTACAGGCCACCAGCTTGCATCAGATACACTTTGCATGTTGCTGAAGACGAAGGGATGGCGTGCCAGGGTATTTCCGGAGGTGATGATGACATCGTAGTTGAGGAGCTTGAGTATCGAAGCCGAGAAAGGTGGGTGACGAGGTAATCTGGTCGCTTTATACGCTGAGTTGACGCTGTCAGTCTTACGTATCGGACCCTTTGGAGCACGTCAATTGGGGCTTCCAGATTGAAGCGTGTGCTTGGTCAAGTCAGCTACTCTGGTTTTCCACAGTCGCCCAGCAATATTGGGTCTCCGATTTAGGCAGGTTGCTTACAGTCAGTACTGTGTGTGGTCTTAATCTGTGTCAATTTTGAGTGCAAACACATCGTAGTAATGACGTCACAGCTATATTAGTGTGTTATTGGGCGCATCAGCGTCCGCAGATGATGCAGTGCGTACTAGGGTGGAGACGCTCTCCTGGCTGGAGTATTTCCCTAATTGTAACCAAGGATGTGTAAAAGACGCCAATTACAGAAACAAACTTCTTCGTTCCTCGTATTGAAACCTGATGATATCTTTAATGCAAATGTACAGAGTGAAAGACTTGAAAACGCAACAGCTAGCGAGACGAAAGCCTACTTGAGCTACTTCACGAGGATCGGTGCTACCTTGCCAGCCTTCTCTGCAGCAAGATCAGCGAGCTTCTGTAGCTTCTCAGCGCGGATTTGACGGAAGTATCTGAAGAGCAGGATAAAGGATAGCTCAATCCTACAGCGTGTGTTAGTCAATACACGACCACGAAATGGTTGATAACCGTACCTCTCCTTCGTCATCATGAGGAAGCCTTGAACAAGCAGACCCTTCAAAATCTGAGGACCAATACCCTTGAAAAGGGCCATCGGGCCTTCATGTTCGATGATGTACTGCATCACTTCGGTGAAGGACTTGAAGGGCTTGCCATTCCTCGCTGGTGGTGGTTTTGATTGGAGGCCAACCTTTGCAACAATGAGCGGTTGCGTAGCGATCGTGGCAAGCATCTTCGATAAGGATCCGAGGATGAAAGCTTCCCAGGGTTTCAAGACCTTCTTGCCCGGGTACAAAGCGTCTCTCAATCGCTGGTAAGCTCCATATGTGATGGCCGGGTTCACAACAAGTATCAGACTGGCTCTCAAGCCGCGCCAGAGACCTGTCCACCCATCCTCGCCGTTGATCACGTCCATGGCAGTCGCAAGCATACCTTTCCGCTCGTGTTTGCTCATGGTCTGTTGTCGTGTAGTAACAACCGCTACCGGGATCGTGAAGAGCTGGGCTAGTGCTCCAGCTACGGCTCCAAGTGAAAGCTCCATGGCTGTACCGGGCGGACCTTCCAAGGTACGGCGCGCCATGTACAGAGTCCGGACGACGGTATACCAGTAGAAGTAAGCAAAGTTGGTCGACGCAACACCAAGTAGCGAACCGGCCATGCCAGCATACAGTCCCGACACGCCCTCATTTGCGACCACCTTCCTTATCGCGTCGAGCGCACCGTCGTAGTGCTCGTGGTCCGCGGGATTCGGGTCGTTCGATGCCTTTGAGCGCTTGACTTGTACTTGTAGCCTTGTTTTGATTCTGCCATCGTGTCAGCATGTATCCATGTTTGTGTCTTCTTTGATTGCTTGCACTTACAGATCCAGAGGGTACACAAGGGTATTCGCAACGACAGCTCCAGCGGCGCCTGCGACAGCATTGCCCCATGGAGGCAGCACCTCAACCTTCGACTGTCCGGCCATTATAAGGTTGTTTGCCGATCGCAGAAACGCAGTTTGAGGCGAAGTTGGTGGTGCAGGTCGATGCAGTCCGGACAAGGTAGGTGGGTGATGAAGATGCAGGCTACTATCTCATGTTTCTTTAATTCAAAAAGACGCTCTACTGATTTCGATAAGAAATGGGTGTCGATACAGGGAGAGGTGACCAGCGCGCTCTCATGGTGCTCCGCAGTCTAGCACGGCGTTTCCGCCTGTTGTTAGCCGAGGCACAATCCCGAGGTGGTAGCAGCCGTGACGACATCCCGGCTCTGTGCTTCATTGGTCACTTTCACACGCCGCCGACTGAACATTTGCGCATCAAATCCGCGAGGGGATGGCGTTGTGGACTTGCTCACGGCGGTGAAGGAGGAGTCTGCTGTCCGCTTACCGCGAGATGCAGCAAGCTTTTCTCCAAGTGGCAGGCGCGACCTGTGCGGCACGTGCCGTTGTTTACCTAAGTTACAGCGCCTCAACACCAGCTGTACTAGCTACAAAACACATCGCGACCTCAACCCGACAATGACACGCAATTATTGAAGCCGCCCGGACGCGCGCCGTAAATCTCAGTACAGACGCCGAAAACGGCCGGATTCTGCCCTCACCATGGCGGATTCGGTAACACAGCTCGAGGCTTGCAAAGCTGCGGCTGATGTACGTCCAGAATTGTTCTACAGCTGGATCACTTAGAACCTTGATATCGACTAATGCCCGTTACAGAAGTACCGCGTTCAGCTGCAGACGGCCAAGACGAAGGATGAAGCTCTCACGCTGGCTATCAGTGCAGCCGAGAATCTGATGAAAGCACTCAAGCTTTCTTCAGACCCCACTGAGAAGAAGCACTTGAAGGCGCAATGTGGCGAGGCCATGAACGTAGCAGGGCGCATCAAGAATGACACCGATTGGAAGCCCTCAATCGAACATCCGCAAGCAAGAACGAAGAACGAGCGAATCAATCAATGGGCTACAGAGGTGGTTTCTGCACAGTCTTCCGCAGGCTTGGAAGACAGTGTTTCGCAGTCGAGCCTGTCGCGCCACGGCTTGTCTTCGACGACCACGCCTGTTGACGATGTTGGTGTACTCTCAGGTAAACACTCAGCTTCCTTGGTCTCTTCCGGTGGTCGGAACAAATATGCACAGCACTCGGAGTATGTCCATGGGAGCGTCCAACCAGCTTCCGAACTGCTCATCGACATTGCCGAAGATCACGTCCTTCCATCAGACCTCAAATCAAGTCTACCTACTGATACTCGAAACGAAGGCCGGCCACAACACACCTTGCACAGTACATCAGATGGACAGTTGCCCTCAAGCTCACGTGCTGCGGCAATTCCTAAGCATTCGCCTCCCGCACAACACCCTGATCAGAACGCTGCGCAAGACCAGACCACAGCTCCTTCACCAGCGATTGCTGCCTACTCGCAAATCCACAGACTAGCAGAGCCTATTAGCACGAGAAAGCGATCGAAGCGGGAAGACATCATCTTGTTGAAGGCCTCGATGGTCAATGGGTTCAAATGTCCACCGTGGGACAACAATCCAACAGCCAATGAATTTGTTGCACTACCAGGAGCGGACCTCTTCACGTAAGTCGGAATTCCTTGCCGGATGCTCGCGTATTATACCAACGTGTGTAGTGATACCCAAGATCTGAGCTTGTCACTTTATCAACGCCAATTTTTCCAGGGCTGGGTTCGCGCAAATCTTGCTGTACCCCCGTCTTCAGTCCCAGGGGGCGATAGGAAAGGCATTGGCCCTTTGATGTCGAGCTCTCACACAATTGACTTAGTGCAAGATGCGGCATCGGATTGCTCAGTGGTGACGAGCTTATGCGCTGGCATCGCTCGAGCTGAACGCGGCCACGATCAGGTTGGACTCGAACGCCATGGACTTGACTACATACTGACAGCAACAGATGCTCACTAACAAGATTTACCCGTTCGACAAACAACTCGGCAGACCTGTGACCTCCAACACTGGCAAATATATCGTGCGATTGAACTTCAATGGCTGTTGGAGGAAGGTCGTAATCGATGACCGCCTTCCGGTCTCCAGTACCCATCGCCTGCTCCACGTTATCGACCGGCGCAACTCAGCCTTGCTGTGGCCCGCGCTTCTTGAGAAAGCCTACCTTAAGGTCCGTGGTGGCTACGATTTTCCAGGGAGCAACTCCTGCAGTGATCTATGGACCTTGACAGGCTGGGTCCCGGAGCAAATCTTTTTGCAAGAGTAAAATCCATGGCAGATACAGGATAGTAACACAGACTGACCTTACGTAGAACTGATACCGTGCCCGGCCAACTCTGGAGTCGTATCTACAACGCCTTCCTGTATGGCGATGTCCTTGTCACCGCTGGGACCGGGAGGATGTCAAGCCGGCAAGAGCGAGAGTTAGGTCTTGAGGGACAGCACAGCTACGTGGTACTTGACATGAAAGAGACAGACCACGACCGGCTTCTGTTGATCAAGAACCCATGGGTTGAAGGCAAAGGATGGAAAGGCCCCCGTCCGCATGCTATAACTGCATTAGACTCGTCGACATCGAGCGGCGGTTCTAAGAACAGCTTGGAGTCCTACCACCAAGACAGCATCCCAACAAAAGACCGGCCTCATCCTACAACTTTCTGGATAGGCCTCGAGCAAGTCATCCAACATTTTGAAAGCTTGTATTTGAATTGGAACCCCGGTCTTTTTGGCCACCGCCAGGATATACATTTTGAATGGGCCATCGACGCCGGACAATCACCCGGTGGATGTATTGTCCAACATCCTCAGTTCATATTTTCCGCGAAGCGCACCGGTCCAGTATGGTTTCTACTGAGTCGGCACTTCAGAGACACGCCCACTGAGACCAAAGATGAGTCCGATGCTTTCAACGATGGTAGTGTGCAACCAGAGTCTCAGGTAGACTCGTCTGGAGAACACCCGAAGGGCTACATGAGCATCTACGTATGCAGCGGGAATGGAGAGCGTCTCTACATCAAGGAGACGTACCTCGAGTCAAGCGATTATGTGACTACTCCGCAGTGCCTTCTCCGCTGGGACGCAGATGCCAACGCCAAGTACACAGTCGTGATCGACCAGGACGATTTGCCAGCCTCGCTCTACTCGTTCTCCCTGTCTGCTTTCTCCAACGCTGCGATGACTCTGGAGCCGGCGGCGCAGAAGTATCCGCGACAGAAGACCGAAGAAGGTGCTTGGACGAGACAATCGGCCGGCGGCAGTACTAGCTCTACGCGGTACTTTGAGAATCCGCAATACTCTCTAGAAGTACGTGAGCGAGGCCCGTTGGCCATACTACTCACCAGCAAACACGAGCACCCGTTGCACGTGAAGCTCGCGCTCGGGTACGGGAAAAGAATATACAAGCTCCAAAGCCGTGATGTCCTTGCGGACTCTGGTAATCATCGAGTTGGCTGCGTATATGCGGACATTGAAGACCTTCAGCCTGGCCTCTACACTATCGTCTGCTCGCTGTTTGAGGCTGGTCAGATGGGTGAGTACACTCTGCGAGTAGACAGCACAAGCGACGTCGTTCTGAAGCAGATACCTCGTGATGGCGCTGGATTGCTCTCGATGAAGCTTGCACCTGCTTGCTTTGGGGCGCACGTTCACAAAGTTGCTGCACCATTACTACCCCATCGCCTGGCTTCGTACACGATAGTCGCTAGGTTTCTCAAAGCCACAAGCCCACGTTCCCTTGACCTAGGAAAACTGGCGCGCAGCCCGCTGCGTTTTAGCGTCGAGCTGGGCCGTGGACCGGAGCGGAAGTTCGTAATTGCCAGCGAACGAGGAGAGTATACAGATGCAGCCACAGTTCGGTCAGAGAGCGTGAACATCGACCCCACGCTGAACAACCAGGGTGACCTGTTTCTTGTCCTTGACAGACTCTCGGGACCTGGTGGGCCGGTCGAGGAATGGTATGAGGTGGAGATATATACGGATGCACCTCAGGCGTGCTCCATCGGCGTCTGGCGTGAATGGGATGATTGATGTGGAGTATGGATGATGATCTAGCATACTGCATGGCGTTGGGGCCATGGTCACGTTTTGGCATCTTTACGAACATCAGCATGAGCGTGGCCTGAAGCATGTCACATGCACGAATCACGGTCATCATGAATAGACGCAGCGAACGCAAGTATCACAAGGCTCCTCAGCCAGCTGTGTAACATGCGAGGGGTCTCGGTGGTTGGTGAAACTGTAGCCAATCAACGCGACCACGAAGCGTCGGAGGTCTCTTGATTGCCTCCGCGTGGTGGGCAAGCATTCGAGCTGGGGATGATAACGACGCGCTAGAATAGAACAAAGTACGCTGCCCGCAACAAGATGCATTTGCGGGCGGTTCTTTGACTCTTCACCCTTTGATTCCTGTGCTGCGTCTGGCTTCGCTCTTCTTCCCTTCTGATACCCCGCCAAGCGCCGATAAGAAGACTATCGGGCCACCGAGCGTCGTGCACTACGTCAGGGCTTTCTTTCTCAACCAGCGCGTGCGCCTCGCACTGCCACACCCACCTTCGACATCATTACAGGCTTCCTGTGGACCTATAGACACACAAAGACACCGTCTTCACGACATCTCCACAGCACTGCACCACAGCCATGGCAGACTTGCCCGCAGAGAAGGCCCAGCCGGGCACCACGACACCAGTGACAACTGCGAACGCGCCTGTTGAGCAGCCGCCAGGCGATGGCTCCAAGTTCAAGACGCTGCTGAGCATCCTGAGGAAGTAGGTTCTGCTGTGTCCCGCCTCGAGTCTACCGTCGCCCCACGTCAGGTTTCAAGCAAATGACTGATATGTGTACACTACAGATTCATTGGCGTCTCCGATCTCGCTTCCGTTCGATTCTCTCTTCCTGCACAACTTCTAGAACCGAGGCCCAACCTGGGTACGTTTGCATTCCGCGGATGAGGCGCTGTGGGAGACACGGTCTGACGGGTAGCAGAATACTGGCACTATCTGGACCGGCCAGACACCTTCATAAGGTGAGCAGCATCGGGGTGGAGCTGTGCGGTGGTCGGGAGCTGACTGGCGCAGCATCGGAGACTCGGACGACGACCTTGGGCGCATGCTGGGGTGCTTGCGCTTCTGGTTCACCAAGGATCTGGTAGGCTGGATGTACCCAACATTCGAGAAGACGGGGCACTGATTTTGCGCAGAAATACGTCAAGGGCAAGCCATGCAAGCCCTACAACTCGACGCTGGGGGAGTTCTTTCGGGTACGTGACACCCGCGGCATGGCAATGGCGACGCTGACCCTTGCAGTGTAACTGGAAGATCGAAGCCACCCACCCAACCCTCAAGACGCCCACGTCGGCACCCTCCAGCAGCGCGAACAGCATCACCGGCGAATCGAAGCCCGTCACCGTCTCGTACCTGACGGAACAAACCTCGCACCACCCTCCCGTCTCCGCCTTTTACGTCGACTGCCCGGAGAAGGGCATCAGCGCGAAAGGCTACGACCAGCTGAGCGCAAAGTTCACCGGGACAAGCGTGCGCGTGGTAGCCGGAGCACACAACCTGGGCATCTTCATCAATCTGAAAAACAGGGACAATGAAGAGTACCAGCTGACTCACCCAGCAGCATATCTGGGCGGGCTTCTGAGAGGTAAGCGCGTAAGATGAACTGTGTGTGACAGCATGCTCACCAGCAGTAGGGTCTCTCAGTGTCTCTGTAGCCGACTCCTGCTATGTGACCTGCCCAAAGACTGGTCTGAAGGTCATTCTGGAGTACCAGGAAGAGGGATGGCTAGGACGGTCACAGAACAAGGTCGTTGGCGTCATCTTCAAGTACGATCCAAAGAGCGACACGACCACCAAGATCAAGGACGTGTCCGACAAGGACATCCTTGCGCGGATAGAAGGCTGTTGGCAAGACAAAGTGTACTACACGCTTGGCAACAAGCCCTTCAACAAGGTCTCGGTATGTTGCCACCACGGTTTTTAGCATTGTGTGATGCTAACAATCTGCAGGAGAAGAATCTCATCATCGACCTCAACCCACTCGACCCGGTCCCGAAGATCGTACCTCCGCTAGATCAGCAGCTCCCGAATGAGTCTCTCAAGTTCTGGGACAGTGTCACCAACGCCATAGTAGGCAGGCAATACTCGCTCGCAACAACACTCAAAACGGAGATTGAGGAGAAGCAAAGACAGAAAGCTGCAGAGCGGAAGGCAGCCGACAAAGAATGGAAGCCACGATTCTTCACGGGTGCCGTCACGCCTGTCGGGCGACCGGACCTGACACAGGACGGCGAGCAGGTACTGAAGGGCCTACACGCCGAGCAATATCAGCTAGAGCCGAACAAGGAGAACGGGGCCTTTTGATGGCTTCCATCGGCACCAGCAATTAGGACAGCAACGGCAGACCTCTGACAGACTTTCACTACGATATCCAACATTTTCGCCGACAGGCGCAGCAAGACTCTCATTTGATACCTTTGGGTAAGGGAAGCATGTTCATCTGGCGTACAGCGACTTTGTGGTATATATTGGGATGATGATTTCTTGTAAACTCTTCTGATTGCATATGCGTCTTCGCGACGGAATAGACGTTACGTTTGCAGATAGCCCGTGGGCAGGCAACCTGCATTGGTGGTTGAATTTGAAATAGTATCATCGAGCCAAAGCACCAATACACCAGCGCGCCACGTCTGACCAATGAACAGGACGATTACTTGTTGAAAGTGATTAGGGAAAAGGCAACGTTGAGCTGCATGAGCTGTACGAACAATCGGTACGGGCTCATCAACTTTGAGGTCGTCCGTTGAGATCTTGACGCAAGTAAGTCCTCTTTGTCACTACCATCACTCTAGGTACGTACATTCACTTCTCTTCAGTTCATACTGGTAGTGGTTTCGAAAAAGGCAATTATCTCTCGCACTAAAACAACACACAATAAAGCTAACACTAGGAACCCAGAAATGGCACAAAGCAATTGCCAATAAACACCACCTAACCACCCTTTATCCAGCACTCATTTCCACTTAATGCCACCTCGCCAGGCCTAGTCATTTTTTCTCGTCCCTCCGTCGTTTTTACTTCGTCACTACTTCAATATGTACTCTGTACTCAAACAATTTGCTCCACGTACGCATCACGTCCGCCTTGTCCTTCTAGAGAACCGCTACGTGCCTGAGTACGTCTAACTTGACGTCCTAGTTCCCCACATCACTCTGTTCGTCATCCTTATGCCCCATTGCCTTCAGACTGCGCCTCAGATCAGCTACCATGGCCGTGTTTCAGCGGTTATTGGCTTGCACGGCGGCTACATCGTCGCCATCGTCATCCCCCATTGCTTTCAGACTGCGCCTAAGATCAGCTAGCATCGCTGCGTTTTTGCGGTTGTTGGCTTGCACGGCGGCTATGTCGCGGGTGTAGTGGGAGTCGTGGTCGTGCAGGGCGTCGGCACGGCGCATGGCGTTACGGAATCGAGCCATTTGAGACATTTGTTCCTGTTCGTCGCCCTTGCGCATGGCGTCACGAATGCGTGCCATCTGCGCGCGGCCCATGGACTCAGACTCGCTGTCTTGTTCGCGACGTTGTTCTTTATCGGCCTTGCGCATGGCGTCACGGACTCGAGCCATTTGTGTGCGGCCTATAGACTCGCTGTCATGTTCGCGGCGTTGTTCTTCGTCGGCCTTGCGCATGGCATTACGAACTCGAGACATTTGCGTGTGGCCTAATATTTCTGCTGCAAATTGACAGCAGCTCGAAATCTCACGGGCATCGTTGCCAGCTTGACGATCTGCACGCTGTTGCTGTTCCTCTTGCTGTCGTTGAGCGATAGCATCTATCTCCTCATCCGCACGCTCGCG
>Ga0265780_10001531_pt1 | contig 32478 bp, 38 predicted proteins | sample P1T30metagenome_FD_192432 | JGI IMG/M metagenome (GOLD analysis project Ga0265780, IMG submission 192432) | Plant litter microbial communities from East Loma Ridge, Irvine, California - P1 T30 | ecosystem: Environmental > Terrestrial > Plant litter > Unclassified | place: USA: California... | reverse complement strand
CTCCGACGAAGCTCGCGAGGAAGAATGAGTAGTCAGTCATCTTCTTCATTCCTTCGGCTCAGAGAAGCCCGGGTTGGTTGATCGGGGCGTCGTGTTCATCGACATACTCCGGTTGGGCGAGTCATGCAGAGCGCGCTCGCGCGGCCTCCGCAACGAGGTCGTCCTCGCCGAAGAGGAAGTGCTCGCGCCGCAGATTGCACCACCGGTGTGTCGCGTGGAGTTTGTCGAGTTCGTCGCCTCCACCGTCGGTCACGCGAACGATGTGGTCGACCGCCGGCGCGCGATCGTCGAACGGCAGCGCTTCGCGGTCGAGCGGGATCTGGCAGATCTGGCACACCCAGCCGTCCCGCTCAAGGACGATCGGCCGGTTTCTCGCGAACTCAGGTGACACCTCGCGCGTTCGCGGCTGAGGAGCCGGGCGAAGCCTTGGGGCAGCGTCCCCTCGAGCTCGTCGGCACGCCGAGCACCCACAGCCGACCGGCCGTCCGGACTCGTCGATGTGCTTTCGTCGGCAGCCCTCATGCAGGGCCGCGAACGCGGTCGAAACCGCTTCCCACTCGCCTGTGACGTGCGCGACGAACTGCTCGTCGAAGCTCAAGGCGATCTCTGCGTGGCATCCTTCGCAGCGGCCGGTGCGCGCCACGAGGTACAGCAGCCAGCACTCCCTCGTGCAGTATTTCCGATTCCGCATGCGCGTCGGGTACTCGACGCCGCAGCCGCCGCAATGAAACGCAGCGAGCGGCGGGTCGGCCGCGAGAGGGCGGGGCATCGGGCTCCGATCATCGAACTAGCTCGTCATGAACGTACCGCCGCGACGTCGCGCCGCGATGCCCTCGAACGAACGAGATCAGCACGGTCGGGTGGCCCAGAGAAGAAGGGTTGCGGAGGCTCGTCGACCCGGGGTGGCACACACGTGCACCGCAGCCGTACGCCCTGCTGCGGGGCTGGTCATCGGCATCGTGGTCGGTTGCGCGGTCTGGCTGACGATGTGCTTCGGCATCGTCTCGATCACGGATCGTCATCAGCGATGAGCGCGGCACCCGCTGCCGGGTAGCCCGTGGCCGACTGGTTCCCGTGCCGGAGTGCGGTGGCGCCGTCGCGCAGCACCCGCTCGAGCGCAGAGCCACGACGGAGGGACGCCGAACCGCCCAACGCAGCCGAGGCTTCGAGCACATCCGAGGCGACCTCGGCCGCGTGGAACATGCTCGCCATCGTCCGGGCCCGCTCCGGATGCGTGACCGCTTCGTCGGCGGTCCGCCGACGCTCGACCACGGCCGCCGCATCGAGCAGCCCGCCGAGTGCGGCTCGGAGCGAGGCGTCGGCGCGCGCGAGGCCCATCCGGTGCACCGGGTCGGCGCCCCGCCGTGGATCCTCCCGGAGCCGCTCGGCGGCGAGGTCGAGCGCGCCATGCGCGATCCCCAGGGTGACCGCCGAGACGCCCGGCGCCACGAGCAGCAGGGGCGTGAACCCGTCCGGCTCGGCGGAACCCGGTGCGGGACGCATGACGGTGACCAGATCGTCCGGGACGGCTGCACCGTCGGCGACGACGACCCGGTTGCCGGCTCCGCGGAGACCGGTTCCCTCCCAGTCACCCTCGATCCGGACCTGGTCGGCGCGCAGCGGTGCCCGCAGGACCGTTCCCGGCGCATCGCCGTCCTCGGCCAGCGCCCCGAAGACGAACCAGTCGGCCGTGTCGGCACCCGACACCAGCGGCCACCGCCCGTCCACCAGCCACCCCGTCGCCGTCCTCCGCGCTCGACCCGGCTGTCCGGCGTTGGCGAACCGAGGGGACCCGTTCCGCGCGCCGCTGCGGAGCGCGTCCCGCCCGGCCGGTCCGAGGAGGTCCAGAAGGAAGCCGAAGTTGCCGTTCCACACGCGCCATGCGATCGAGCCGTCGGCGCGGGCAATGCGCTCGTAGGTGCGGAAGACGGCGGGGAGGGGAACCCGGGGTGAGCCGGGCGGCGGAGTCGTGAGCATCTCGAACAGTCCGTTCGCCCGCAGCTCGGTCAGGAGGTCCGCGGGGACGGCAGCGTTCTCGTCGATGGCGGGGGCGGCGTCCCGCAACCGGTCGAGCAGCCGGACGGTGCCGGGGAGGTCATCGACCTGCAGGGGTGTGTGCGTGCGCATGCTGCGACTGTAGGAACGCCGCTGCGTCTGGTCGTCAGTGGTCCCACCGGAGTGACCCGGCGGATGCGTCGTGCGTTCGGGACGGGTGAGTACGCGACCAGGTGCGCGTCCGCCGGTCCGGGCCCGGTCAACGGACCGCGGTCAACTCGGCGTGCGCCCACCCGGTCGGAGGAGCCGTTCGGAGAGGTCGATCAGGTGTTCTCGGTACCGGCAGCGGAGGTCCGCGGAATCCGCTTCGTCGAGGACGAGGCGGGTGATCTGCGGGGCCGCGACGAACCAGCTGACGAGCCCCATGAGCGACAGGACCACGAACGCAGGGGTGAGCGTCGGATCCACGATCCCGTCCCGCTGTGCCTGTGCGACAGCGCGGCTCTTCTCGGCGTAGTGGTCGCGGCGTTCCTCGAAGTCGGGCACCGCTCCGGGGTCGACGTGCAGGGCCTCCTGCGAGACCAGCCGGAGCACATCGGGATTGGCTGTCATGAAGTCGAAGAGGTCCCCGACGAAGTCACCGACGCGTTCCGGACGGAGCACCACCGCTTCGGCGAGTTCGGTCATCCGAGCACGGAGCACCGCAGCGAACAGCGCTTCCTTGTCTCCGAAGTAGGAGTAGATGAGCGCCTTGCTGCTGTCAGCGTTCGCGGCGATCCGATCCATCCGTGCGCCGGAGATGCCGTGGGTGGAGAACTCCTCGACCGCTGCGCGGAAGATCCGGGACGTCGTTTCTGCCCTGTCGTACTTGGTCACGGTCCATCCTGACCGGAAGGCACCGCGAACCGCACGTCAAACGCCGTGCTCGAGAGCGGTCGTCGGGATGCGACGACCTCTCCTTCGCCGTTCGACGAGCAGTGCGATCACCCGCACCACACCGGCCACGCCGACGAGTGCGAGCCCGAGCACGCCCACGGCGCCCATGCCTCCGCGTTCGAACGCGATCGGCCCGAGTGTCGCTCCGAGCGATCCGCCGAGGAACACCGCAGCCATGAACATCGTGTTCGCCTGCGCGGCGCCGGCGGGGTTCGCGAGCAGCACCCTGCCCTGATTGGCGGACTGGAGGAGCTGGTTCGCCCAGGTCACGACGAACACGGACGGGACGAAGGCCCAGATGAGCCGAGCGTCGAACGCGACGGTGAGCAGGGCCGCCAGGAGGACGACCAGGGAGATGTCCACGATGCGGGCGCTGCCGAGTCGTTGCACGGTACGGGCCCCGACGAGCGTCAGGACACCGGCGAGGAGCCCCACGACGCCGAACAAGCCCGCTGTGGCGGGAGTCCAGTGCAGCACACGGGTGAGGTGGAGGACCATCACCGTCCAGAGGGCGTTGAACGCCGCGAACCCGAAGAACTGCACGATCGCGCTCTCGAGCAGCACGCCACTGGTGGCCAGGCGGTGCAGGGTCGCGAAGAGGATGCGGTGGTACGCGACCCGTTCCGCGACGGGCATCTGGCGGGGGACCACGCGACGCACCAAGGGGAGGCAGAGCAGCACGAGGACGGCGAAGAGCACCAGCACACCGCGCCAGCCGATGAGCGTCCCGAGGAGGCCCGCGACGATGCGTCCGCCGAAGATCCCGATCAGGAGGGACCCGACGAGGGCGGAGGTCGTGCTGTGCTTGGCATCGTCGGGCGCGATCTTGGCAGCGGTCGGGATGATCAGCTGTGCGATGTTCGCGACGAACCCGACGGCGAAGAAGCCAGCGGCGATCGAGCCGACGCCCGGGAGAGCTGCGGTCACGAGCAGCCCTGCCACGAGCAGCAGCATCTGCAGGCTGATCTGCGCCCGCGGTTGGAAGTGGTCGGCCAACGGGACGAGCAGGAAGATACCGAGCGCGTAGCCCAACTGGACGGCAGTGGCGATCCCGCTCGCCGCTGCCGTGGTGGTCCCGAGCTGGCTGATGAAGTCGGTCAGCAGGGGCTGCGGCAAGTAGATGGTGCTCACTGCGATCGCGGTCACCACTGACAAGACCGCGAGGGACGGTCCCCATGACGAGGTGGTCTGTGCTGCTCGGGACATGCTCACTCCTGCTCAATATTACTGACTGGTCAGAAGTAAATCACGAGCATCGGGAATGGTCAACGAACGGACGCCCGCTGTCGGACCCGTTCCGTCGTTCACGGTCACCCCGTCCGTGCCTGCCGATCTGGCACGACCCGACAGCTGACGCGCACGGAAACTCTCGACCTCTGGCTGACGACGCTGCCGCAGAGGAGGCAGCCGCGGTCCGGACTCGTGCGCGCAAGAGCGTGCGCGACACCTGCGCGAAGACCACACCCGAAACGAAGAAAACCCCCGCGTGAACGGGGGTTTTCTCTGGCGGGCTCTTTGCGTTTACTCTGCATGCTTCGCAGCTTCTGGTGACTTCCTGACGCTTCAACCTGGGTTCCCCCCGCGAGCTGTCACGGTTCCCCCCGCCGCAGAAAGCCCCGTTGAGAAGGCCATTCACCAAGCCGAGATTGGGTTCCCAAGTCCACCGCCGCCTGCGGCCCAGGGAGGTTACATGCTGCACGACCCCGGCACGCAGTGCCCAAGAGTCGAGTTTGGGGGAAATGGAACGACAGTTACCCGCTCCCGGCGCGCATTGAGTTCCAGTCGAGTGTCCGAGGAGCCCGAGGAGCCCGAGGAGCCCGAGCTTCAAACTCCCCTGCTGGGGGCTAGGCGCATGACCCTCCCCATCGCCCCAATTGATCGCCTCTCTTCCCAGACGGCATCGCTGCGACGAGGCAGTGCAGGTCTTCGAAGATGGATCGCGGACTCTGGACGCGGTCCGTATCAACACTTCAGGGCTGGTGCCGTCGTAGGCATTGAAACAGGTGATGCACGTGGAGGGTCCGGCGACGGCACCGCGGAAGGTGTGCAAGGTTGTTCCCGGCGCTGCGCAAGTGCGCGGTGAAGGGAGAGATACGGATGGGTTGGCTCACGACGTCACGAAGCCTCGCGGCGCTGACCGAGGAGGTTCGGGCGCTCAATCGACGCTTTGACGGCATCGAGACACGCATCGGTCCCAGCAACAGGGCCGCGCAGGTCATCGTCTTGTGGGTGATCACCGCGATTCTCATCGGGTCGACACTGATCTTGCTTCACCGGGCACTGCCGCCGTCGCCGTCCGTCACAGCACCGGGCCGCATTGGGGTGGCGTTGGCCGAGGATCCGTCGGACCTGACCGTGCTCATTGACACACAGTTCGACGCATCCGAGGACTCGGCGACTCGGTTCCGGGTGTCGGTGACTGTTATCCCGAAGGGAGACCGATCACTTGCTGCGCAGCCCGCTGAAGTTGCGTTTCTGTTCTGTGGACCGATTCGGGAAGCGCTTCGGCTCGATGAGATCAACCACCGGCCCCTGAGCCGGTTGCAGCCCGTCCGCGAATCGCTGATCGAGGACGATTCCTTCATCGGACCCCGTTCGGAGTGCTCGGTGATGACGGCGAAAACGAACGGACTTCCGATCTACATCGTCGGGCACTCCGCTCATGTGTCCAACGACATCTCCGGCAGGCGAGCACTCTACGCGTTCGCAGGAACACAGACACTGATCAGTTCTCGACAGTTTGGCGTGCCCGACCGGATCAACGGTCAAGCGCTGTGGTCAGTACCCGACGGAACGGCTGTGACCACAACGGTGTCAGCTCTCCCCCGCGATGCCCTTATCGACGCTGCGTCGCCGCAGCTGCCGCAGACAGGACAGCCGTCCTGGTCGACATTGCTCAAAAGCGGGAATAGCACCTTACCGCTGGAGTACCGGCTCGCAGCGACGCTCAGCGACGCGGACAACGCCTCTCAAGCTGAGTTGTTCTTCGCTGGAGTCCTCGCTGGTCTCGGAGGCGGCACGTTCACCGCGGCTCTCCCGCCGACGATCACCTCGATCCTTCGACGTAAGAAACACTGACCCACGGCAGCCCAGGTCGCTCCGGGCAGATGGAAGCTTGGTCGAGCGAGTCGTGGCGAGACGACCCACGAGATGGCCCGCGGTCAATGTCCTTTGGAATGCAGGGGATGCGCCGGGTGTCTCAGTCATGTCGCTCCTAGAGGTCCGGCCGTCAGCGTTCGGTCGTCACTCCTCTGGGTGCGACCGTCGACGCTACTCCGGCGCGCAAGCCTGGTCAACGACCTATTGGAGATAGGACACTTGCGGGTGACGTCGACGGCGCTCACGGTCTGCTCCGCCTAGGCAGTAGACCGGCACCTGAGGTGCGCCGGCGGGGCTGTCGGAGGCTAGTGGCACACTATCTTCCATGGACGACTTCCTGGCTTCGAACGTTGCGGACTTGGCGACTCAGCTCGCAGGGAGTGCAGCACGCAATACGGCAACGATGATCGCCGACAAAATCAGCGCCCTGAAGGTATCCAAGAGCGACGCGGAGCGGGCCGCCGCCTTGGAGCAAATTGTCACGGAACTCATCGACGACAAGAACGAGCTGACGCGGATTGCGCAGGCTTACCGGCACGAGTTGGTCGCGCAGCAGCTGACGCCCGGTGACGTTCGCTACATCACCGACACAGTTGTGCCGCTCCTCACGACCTTGACTGAAGCCTCCGAGAATCCCGAGGAAGCCGAGAAGCAGAAGAAGCAGATCGAGACCTTCTCACCGCTGCTTACCGTTGAGACGGTGAACGTCCTGCAGCTGCTCGGATTCAACTTCCGCCAAGGCATCGGTGCGCCGCTCACCCAACGAGTGAAGGACCTCATCGAAGGTGCTCCGGACCCGAACACGGAACTGGCGCTCGAGCAGCTTCGCTCGCAGCGAGCAGCGATGGAACTCGCGGCAGACCCAGATGCATACGCACGCTTTCGAGAGATGTTCCCGGCGTCCTGACGGGCCGGCGCTGGACCGCGCCAGCGCTTGACGCGGTGATTTAGGTGCCGCTTGATCGGAGGCGCTTGCTGGCGCCGCTGTCTGACGGCATCATCGTGCGGTTGCATCTGACGACTCGCGTTGCAGCAACGACCAAGACCGCCACGAGGCGTACTTGTGGCGGGGTTCATCCGACCACCCACAGACCGCCCTGTCGTCAGCAGCCGAGCAGTGCGACGCCGCCTGCGCTACGGCTCAGCCTCGCCGTCCGGTGGTCATCAACCCTCAAATGTGTGCTTGAACTGCCTCTAGCAGCAACGACGCACCCGGACGATGAAGCGTTGCTGAGGTGCTGTGTTGCGCAAGCGTCGCCACGGCGACCGAGCATCCGGAAGCGTCTGCAATACGGTATTCGCTCGGATTACGCTGTCGCGGAAGTCTACGTCAAGTTCACAGAGAGCGTTGTTCACGGTCGAAACCACAGTGTCGACATGCGCATAAAGCGCGAGTGTTTCTGGGGTTGCGAGAGCCGTCTTTGCTGCGTTTCGAACCAGGGACAGACGTTCGACCGCCCATAGCAGCATGAACACATCATGTCGGGCCTGTTGCCGGAATCCTCGGCCAACGCGAGGCCGAAGGTTAAGCATTCCCAAGCGATCGCGCGCTGCGGCGAGCTCCGGCCCTGTGAAGCTTTCAAGCGCTTGATGAACCGCCCCTCGGGATTGGGTGCGGTAAGTGAACCCAACTGCGATAGCTGCGAACACGACAGCGAGCCACGTTCCCCATGCTGCGGCTAAGTTTGGGTCCTGCAAGAACAGGCTTCCGAGCGCATCAAACATTTGTCCCCCTTTGACGTAACGACGGTAGTGGACAACGAGTACGGGACGCCAGCCCGCAAACAGGGCACATGGCGTGCTATAAACCGCGACCGCGTCCTACCCGTGATGAGATGTCCGCTCTGTCGACCTCTCAACCAAAGATTCTTCGAGTGGGACTGCACAGCTTCGCACGCAGAAGTTCGGAGCCCTTGCCGATCCTACGTACATCCTCTGACGTAGGGCACTCGACCTGGTTTAGACGTTGAGCCAATACGGTGACAGCCTTGGTGCCGCGTCTCCCATGATACGCTGATGCAGCAGTCCAGCTTGCTTATCGGTCAGGCTGCAAATGAAGTCAACGACAGCTCGAGCCATTGACTGCGTCAGTTCCCGGTCGGATTCCTCCACCGCGTTCACCATGAAAGCTTCAAGTCGCGCAGGAACAGTTCGCCGCAGTTGCGGCTTGTCGACACCCTTTTCCTCCACCTCAATGGCCATAGTGAGGAGTGCGTCAAACAGTTCCTTGATCACACGTGTCTGACCGCGTTGCATTACCGTCATCGTTGGTTCTTCGATCACGTAGTACACGTTGATGGCCTTGAGCATCTCCGCGACGATGCGCGCGTCCCGCTCGACAAAAACTTCGAAGCGCCCGTCGAGTAGACGTAGCGTCGTTGCATCTTGCAGGTAGCGGATCCACGCGCTCGCGAAGCGTTGGACAGCGGCATGCGATTCACGACTGCCGTCGAAAGGGTTCAGGGGCAACTGCGGTACGACGTGCTTGTCACGCAGATTCTCAAGTTCGCCGGCGATACCGGGCGAACCTGGGAAGTACTTACCGAGCCGATCGTTCGCCTCGGCGAGAATCGGTTCCCACTCAGGGGCATCTTTGTCCCGGAGTCGGGCGAGTGGAACGCGGTCGGCGCGGAAGAAGTCTTCGAGGTCATGCACCGCGTACGCGATGTCATCGGACCAGTCCATGATCTCCGCTTCGACCGACCGGTGCCGAAGATACGGGCCGCCGTCCATCACGACGACGTCGTTGCGTTCGAGGAACTCGAGATCTTCGCTCTCGGTGTCGTAGAAGCCCCACTTTTCGTTAGTGAGCTTCTCAGCCGGCGTCATCTCGTCGGGCGTTGTGTCGTGCGGGGCGGGCTCGGTTCCGGCTGCATGACCGGCGCGTTCCACCGCCAATTCTTCGCCTTCCCCTGCGGTCCAGGGGTACTTGGAGATCGCAGCCAGGGATCGCCACGTGAGGTTAAGTCCGCGCTCGATCGATTGCTCATCGCGCCCGGACTCCAGTCCCTGCGATTTCCGCAGGCTGAGCCTAGAGACAATTCGGTAGCTCTGCGCGTTTCCCTCGAAGCCATCTCGAACCCGTACGACAGTCTCTGGGCCATCGGCGGTCTTGGAGCCAATGTCTTCGAGTTCCCTCTGTAGCTGCTTCTCTGCAGCGTGGCCGAACGGTGGATGCCCGAGGTCGTGGCACAAGCCGGCGACGTAGCAAACGGCTGGGCTCACGTTTGCCAGCGCCAACGGCAGATCGGCCCCAGCTGTCTTGCTGTATTCGTGCAGAAGTCGTTGGGCAAGCCGTTCGGCTGTCTGCGCAACTTTGAGGCTGTGGGTGAGCCGGTCATGGAAGACGTAATCTTCCTGCGGCGAGATGACCTGCGTTACGCCGGCGAGGCGGCGGAACTCCGGTGAGTACAGCACTCGGTCGCGGTCGATATCGAAGTCGGATCGCCAAGCGCGGTCACCGCGCGACCCCATTCCGTCACCACGCGGACGCGCCCATCCGGACTCGTCATCACCAAGTTCCCCCATGAAGCGGTATCAGCTGTTCGAGCTGACGTACACGCCTTTCCCAACTCGGTACTGCGCCTCATCGAGCGATTCCAGCCGGTCGAACGCCAGCTGGATCGTCGTCGCGGACGCGTTGGAAACCCGCTTCGCGCCGTCGAATAGGTCGCTGATGGCGAGAGGCTGTCCTGGGTGCTGCTCCTCGTGTGCAGCCAGCACTGCCCGGAGCCCCTCAATCGCACTGTTCCACGCCTTGTTTTGGGCATCACGGCGTCGCTCCGCGGCCTCGCGTGAGCGGCGAGTCGCCTCAGCGACGGGTCGAGCCAGGTGCAGCATGACCATGGCAATGCTCCTCTCTTGTGGTACCGCGTCGGCACCATCGGGCAGCGCTTCGCAGGTGGAACGCTGTCCTCCGCATGTGACTCGGCCGCGTCCCTCGTGGCCGAGTCTTGCTCGGATCCTCAGCTTACGATGACGGTACGACGTTTCGATACCACCACACTGTAAGCAACGGCTCTCGACGTTGACCGAACGGTACGGAGGGAACGGCCGTTCGATTTCGCATCTTGACTTCCCGCCGTACTTCCTCCTCACATCCGACACTTCGTACAGATGCGGCGGAACGGGCGGACGGCCCCCGGAGGCGGCTCTCCTGTCGCAGTCTGGACGAGTCCGAACGGCGGCTGTTCATCGCACTCGCATCCGACGGGCCGTAGACGCGGCCCACACCGCTGCTGCTTGAGTCGCTCGGGTGACTGCTCGGCAGTTACGAGCTCCTGCACGTCGACCCTTCCCGTGCTGGCTAGTTCGATCTGCGCCAGGCGCGGGAGCTGCCGCGCGCCTACTCGTCGCCGGGAGCAGGATGGCGCACGGCGCATCCCTCGAAGTGGGGCCAGCGGGTTGCAGCACGTTCAGCACCGCGTCCGTGAGACTTGTTCACATGTGTGCAACGGAACGGGATGCGGAAGATGCCGTCTAAGGCAGTAGCCCTCACGGCGGACAGCGTTTCCAGTGCCCTCGGCGGGAGCGACGCGACGTTCCTCGGAGTTGGAACGTATGGCGACACATGGAAGGTGGCCGGGATAGATTCCGGCGACGGTCCGACGACGGTCGCGGCGAAGTTCCTGAAGCCGGAGTACTTCCAGGCAGCGCTCGCGGACCGGGAGACAGGGTGGTTGCGTCGGCTGAACAGCCGCGGGATCGTCCGCCTGTTCGACGTTCGCACGGTCGCTGTTGAAGGCACAGACCACACTGTCCTACTTTGCGAGTTCGTCGAGGGCGGTTCGGTAGCCGACAAGGTCGCCGTCGCGACGCCGTCCGAACGGGACGTCGTCGATTTCGCTGTGGCACTCCTCCGGGCCGTTGAGCATGTCCACGACGCCGGTGCTGTGCACCGCGACCTCAAGCCAGCGAACATTCTGCTCCGGGATGGGCGATGGTCTGAGCCCGTTCTCATCGACTTCGGGCTGGCGAAGGGCGCCGGTGACCTAACAATCACTCGCTACCCCAGCATGATGGGCAGTTTTCTGTGGATGTCGCCGGAGCAGCTCCGCGGTGAGCGAGCCCGAAATGCGTCGGATCTCTGGGCATGCGGTGTGATCATCCACGAACTCCTGTCCGGAGGAGTGCATCCGTTCCTCGATGTCGCGGAACTGACTCGCGTCGGTGCTCAACCCGACGAACTTGCGGAACTCGTGGATGGTCCGCCTCGGGCGTTACCTGCGTCTGTCTCCCCTGAATTGCAAGCAGTGGTCATCAAACTTCTGTCGATGAAGGCATGGGCTCGCGGGAGCGCACGTCGGGCAGCCGAGATGTTGGAGGAGATCTAATGGCGTCCACCAGCGACACCACGCAGCCCGGCGAGAGCCGCGTGGGGGCTTCACTTCGGAAGATCATGAACGGCGACCGTCCGACGTTCATCGTTCACAAGAGCTACACGAACTCGGCACGCCTCGGCGAGGTGTTTGACAGCCTCGACGGCCTTTGGGGCAAGTCCCTCGGTCTCGGTACGGCGATCCGCATGACGCATTCCTCGCCGTCGAAGGCCGCTCAGTACATGTCAGACCGCAGCAATGTCCCGTTGCGGTTGGTGGACCCAGAGCTCTACCACGTGCCGGAAACCCGCTTTGAGGATGCGGACCAGAAGAAGTCTCCAGAGAAGTGGCCTTTCCTCGCCGCGATGCCGGATACCCCAGACGCCCGGTGGACACATGAAGTCCTGCAGGCTCAACGTGACAGTGGCGCGTCCGTGCTCCTGTCGGCGTCCGGCTGGGTGCACGACGTAAAGCCCGCGGCGGCGTTGCAGGCCCAGATGAATCATGTGGTGGAATCCCGCCAGCATGCGCAGGACGAGCTGATGATGGTCAACCTCGCCTTCGATCACCGATGGCTCTCCGAAGCCTCGCTCCGCGACCTGCTCCTCGAGGAAATCGTCGAACGGCACGAGCAGCACTGGTACCTGCGTTTCTATTGGCCGATCATCAAGACCAGGTACGGGCAGCTGCTCGACAGCGCCGTCATCGACGGGTACCGCGAGCTTTCAGCGCTCTGCCGCGACGAGGGCAAGACGCTCTTCCTGCCGAACACCGGCTTGACGGGGTGGATTGCGAGCGCTCTGGGAGCGAGCGGCTTCTCCACGGGACAGTCGTGGCCCGAGCAGGCCTTCGCACGGCAGCAGGTGATCGCCGGCAGGCCCGGGCAGCAGCGGCCACCGGCAGTCCCACGCTTCTTTGAGCCGACTGTCCTCCACACCCTGGAGTACGGCGAACACGAACGTCTCACCGAGCACGAGGCACACGTTGACGAGGCGGACCCGTTCGCCCTCGAACTCGAAACTGATGGCTACACCTCAGAGGTAGCTGGCTTGCACTACCTGATGAGCGTTGGTGAGCTGCAAGCGTCACTCCGAGCGAGAGACCCGCGAGGAGTCGCTCGTCGGACCGTTCGACGCGCGAAGCGATTCGTCGACGGTTTGGACCGAACCGAGCAGCTCACCGGAGCGAATCGGCCCCAGCACCTGGAGCTCTGGCATCGAGCGTTGACGTAGACATCACTGGCGGGGCGAAGTCCACCCGAACACGGGATAGACCTCGCCGGCCCGTTGACCACGAGTGAGGAGGTCAAGTCCACGTTCGGCTATGAGGGTGCGCCCGACGATGCTCTTCCGACGTTCGGTCGGACGAGAGGGACGCTGAAGCACACGGAGCGTGTTTGTCGCAGGGTCGACGGACATCACGCCGACGCCCTGGCGCCCGATGGCCGTGAGATCGTGGCGGAGACGATGCGCCGCGCGTGAGTCCAACGCGATGAAGGCTTGGTCTGCGGATAGCTGCTGTCGTCGAGCTTGGCTGAGCGCTCCCTGCCAGTCACGCAGTTTCGCTTCTACGGTGACCACTCGAACACCGGCCGGCCGCGCCGCAGCCACCAGCCGCAGCGCGCCGTCAACGGCTTCGCCGTCCAACCACCCGCGTTGACGCAGGTCAGCGACGACCGTGCGGCGTACGTACTCTTTCGACATCCGAAGTGCTGCGGCGAGGTCGGCAGCCGTGAGCCGTCGCCTCCGCAACAGCAGAGCAGCACGCACCGCCGGCTCCGAAGTCAACGGCATTACTCCTGCTCGTACCCGTTGCTCGAGAACCATCCAGTCGAAGCGAACCGCCGAGACATCAGGCACACCAAGCCTCGCGGGAACTTCGGTGAACACCTCCACACCCCCACGCACGGGTGCAGTGAACAGCGCAGCGCGAACCTGGCCTTCGACGACGGCGACGAGGTCGGACTCGTACCGGAAGGTACGGGCGTCCGCGGCGAGCGTGGGCATCTGTTCCTTCCAGCGCGGGTAGCAGTTTATGGACGTGTACCTACGGTAACGCCGGACGACGTCTCGGTGTTCCAGGTCCTCCGACGGTCGAAGACACCGCGTCTTGGAAAGGCGATGCGGCGAGACGCGCCCGTCGAGCTGCCGCCCATCTGCTCAACCGCGCGGTGGAGCAGCTCCCCAGACCGGCTCACTCGGCGACGAGACCAACTGCGCCGCAGTCGCTGCACCGTGTCGACAACCATTGCCCGATCTGAACTCGTATGAGTTTCCCGCTGCATCGACCGCAGTGCCGGTCGGCGTCAAGGAAAGCTCGACGACGGATCAGCTCCTCTTCTGCTTCCGCAACACGATCTGGGGTCATCGACTTTGCCATCCCGGCAGAGATTGCGAAACGCCGCAGGGCACCAGATAGCTCCTCGTCGATCTCTTCGAACAACGCGATTGCTTGCTCGCACTCTGCGATCATTCGTGTTTGCCCGTCCCACGTGGTTGCATCGACCGCGTGGTCCCAGAAAAAGTGGTGAGCCAACTGGTTCCGAATGGTGAGCGCAAGCTGCAGGCGCTCACTGAGTGACGGACTCTCGATGTATGGTGCAAGCTTATCGATCAGACGGCCGAGGACAGTCCGGAAGTGGCGGTCGAAGCCTGCGTCGTAGTCGGCGAGTGTTTGAAACTTGCGGTCGCCCACCTGTGCCACGATCAGCGCTTGCTTCACGGCGGCTTCCATCACCTGCGCCTTGAACATCGCGAGTCCGTACATCGCGTACGACTCACGTGCGTGGTGACTGTCGGGAGTGATGTCCTCGAACATTCTCCGATGGTAGTTCCGCTGACGGCTGGGGATTGCGCGCCGCGCGCTCCAGCGGAGATTGGACGCGCCCGGCGTACTCTGACGTCCCGTCGCTCCTCGCCTCGTGAGCGGCAGGCGCGACTCAGGGATCAAATCGGGCGTTTATTGCTGGGGAAGTCTGGGGAGGAGGCGACGACTGCGAACCGAACGACTTGCAACGCCCCGAGCAGAGCCTCAAACATGTCGAAGACATCACCCACGAGGCGATGGTAGGGACGTCCTTCGGGTTTCTTATCGGTGACGACGAGGCCACTGTTGAGGTCATGGCGGGCCGAACCGTGGCCGATAGCGTTACGAGTCTGACTATTCAGAAGGTCGTTGAACACCCTCCACGCCGGCACCTGCGCAAGGTATGGGAGCTTCCGAGCGTTGTGCAGTCCTCGGAATTTCTGCAGCGACGCCGGGTGGAGCTTCGCACTGACACCTTCTGGAGGCGCGTCGCCGAAGTCGTCGGGATTGCCTCGTTTGACGGTGTTCTGCGCGGCCACGGCGATCCAGAGGACCCGGCAGATGACTTCAAACGCCTGCTGGTAGAGGTCGCGCGCTTCGGGAAACTCGTCGCGGAAGAGGATCAGCGTGTCGAGGTCCGCTTCCCGGTCCGGAGCGACGTATCGGAGCAGGTGGCCGGGTTGCCACACCTCGTACGCGCCAAGGAACCGGTCGAGAACCGTGAACAGATCCGTTTCGAGTTCTGCGAGATCTCCGCTACGCCGGGCCGTCAGCAGTGCTGTGCGGTAGGCCACCTGCCCACATGCTGCGAGGTGCTTCCGCCCGACGCTGCTGACGAAATTGGAAGCTGCAGGTGCTCGTCCTCCGCACACCTGAACACTCATATGCGCGACGCTCTGATAGGCCACGGTGGCGCGTTCATGGGCAGTCGTGACTGGTTCCCATTCATCGAGAAGGCTCGAACCGACCTGGTTGAACATCGGCCAGTTTTCATTGCGGTAGTAGATCCACAGTTTTCGAACTTCGGGCCACAAGCCAAGAACGGCTTCTCCGGCGGTACTCCGCGCTTCGAGGTACTCGGTGATCCGGTCCCGCGTGAGGTGTAGGGCGGTGAGCGTTGTCATCGATCCGAAGAACTCGCGCGTGTCCGCGTCCCGTTTCGCGGGCATGTCGGGGTCGAGCGTCACCACGGGTGCATCATCGGGCACGTCTGCGTTCGCAATGAGAGCCGCGTCTGAGATCTGGAGCCGATGCGATGGCAGGTCCTGGCCGGCGGAGGTTCCCCGGATTGGAAGCGAACAAGACGGGCAGAGCATGTAGAACTTGCTCAGCGTGGTCGGGCCGAGCGCGATTCGTGCGGTGAACGCTGCACCGCAGCCCCCGCACCGGAGGCTGTTCCTCGACATCATGAGCCGACGCACCCTTTCTGCTGTGCAGCATCTGAGCCGCCGCACACCGTGCGCGCATCACCGACAACTCTTCACCTTAACGGCTGAAGAGCCTGGGCTGGGGGACGGGCGACTGCCTCCGCCCGTGACCTTCTTGTAATGGCGGAACGCGCGGGGTTGCGAGTATGTGGCACAGTGGCAAGTGCATCAACACCGAACAGTAGGAGGAAACTGTGGCGCAGAAGGTCACCACCCACCTCGTCGACGACCTTTCGGGCCATGTCATCGAGAACGGAGCTGGACGAACTGTTCAGTTTGCCTTCGATGGCAGCAGCTACGAGATCGACCTCTCCGACGACAACGTGGACGCGTTCCGCGAAACGCTGTCTGACTACATCGCCGCAGCGCGGAAGACGTCGAACCGGAACAGCAGTCGCTCCCCTTCGTCGTCGAAGGGCCGGAGCAGCACCGACGATCTGGCGAAGATTCGGGTCTGGGCGATGGCGAACGGGGTCAAAATCGCTGCGCGTGGCCGAATCAGCCAGCAGGTTCGAGACGCTTACGAAGCGGCTAGCTAATAAGCGCGCAACGCTTGCCGTCGGCCGGACGGACATGAGCTGGATGATCCGGCCACCGCGGTAGCACCGCCGGCCGCCCATCAAGGTGAGCTTGATTGGGCGACGGGTGCCAGGAACCTCCGTCGCGGTGGGGACAGCACAGCGATCGTCGACCGGTCTTCACCGGACGACGTTGGCGGCGCCTCGGTCTAGGTGTACCGGGAAACAGCCTTTTCTGTCCCCGAGCGACGACGGGTTTGCAGGTCTCCGCCCGACGATCGGTGGGTCCGCCGATCCCGGTAGGGCGCCGCTCGCCGGTCAGCTATCGGACATCGATTGGCGTTGGCTCGCTTTCGCAACGCTTCACCGCCCGCCGGGCAGCCACAACCATTCAACCGGCGCGTCGTCCAGCACGGAGAATCCGTCCCGCTCGAGGGCGTCGCCGAGGTCTGCGAGGCGGGCCGCGAACCGATCGGAGTAGTCGATCTGGAACGCAGATCGTACGTTGCGGAGGATGTGGACGCTGAACGAGCCGACCTTGGTCCGCCAAGACGCGGCGGGCTGGGCAGCATCGTCCGGGATCTGAATCTGCCACCCCCAGCCCGAGGGCGCGTCGTTGAGCAGATTCAGGCCTGCCGCTTCGAGCTGATCGGCGAGTTCGTTTCCCCACTGCCGCTGCTGCGCCGTGCCAGTGATCCGGCGAAGCATGGGTGGGGACATGACGCCGAAAGCGGCGCGGTGTGCTGCGGTGATGAGAAAGAAGGTCGAACGCATCAGAACGGTCCTTGTCAGTGAGGGGAAATCTTCTTCCCGTCTATGCGCGGACAAAAACTCGACCCGGGTGGCCCTACAACGGGGGTGGGAGAAGCGTTCTGCTGTGAGCGTGAGGTCTTCTAGCGTGGGCATTGTGAGTGGTGACAAGGATCAGGGCCCGACGGCCGGGGCATTCGGGGCGGTGCGCGCTCTGACGGCGGTGCTGGGTGAAGCGGGACGTGCTGGTGCGCCATTTGGTGCGGAGCACCCTGCCGATGAGGCAGCATTTCTCCGGGCGGTCGATGATCTCCTGGCGGAACTTGACGTTCAGTTCGCTGCACGAGGATTCCGCAGCGGAAGCGCCCTGACGGCCGTCCGTAGCGAAGTCGCAGAGCTGGTCGCCCGGCTGCAGTACGCAACCACCACGTGCGGTTGCGAGCACGGGGTGCACCAGCACCGCACCACAGGCTGTCAATGGGAGAACGCGCTCGGCACGGAGCACTGCGACTGCGCGGCTGTCGTGTCGGGGTTGGCGCCGGTGCAGGTCCGTGCGTACCTCGCGCAGGTGCCCGCCGAGGAAGCGTTCTGATGCCCAGCGTGCCAACGGCGACACCGAAGGCACGGGAGCGTCGCGGTGCTGTCGGTATGACCGACCGAGCGATCATCGGTTCACGACGGTGGTCTTGTCGGTGCGCGGCGGTCACATCCGCGCGCTCGAACAGCCGCTGCGATGTTCGGAGTGTCTCGATGATCAGGAGAACGCACGCTGCAGCCTTTGACTGCACAACTGCAGCGGCCGGCAGTAAGCACCTGAACGTATGACGTGGTCAGACCTACAGCCATTCGCCACGGCGATCGCAGGGTTCGCCGCCGCCGCGGCGTTCGTTCTGACGTTCCTCCGGGAACGGCATCCGCTGACCGCAATAGAGCGTCTCACCACGGTCGCCGACAAGATCCGGTCGCAGCAGGTCCGGCAACTCGTTGAGGACTATCGGGACGAGCGCACCACGCGGTGGGTGCTGGAGCAACGCTCGCCACGCGATCGGGGGCTGCGGTGGACGGGGATCTGGCTTCGGATAGCGGCGACGTTCGCGTTCATCGTCTGGCTGGTCTGCGCCGTCCTGTCGACGTTGGGCGCCTGGGCCTGGGTCGCGTACGCGGCAGCTATCGCCCTGTTCATCGCGGGCAACGCCGTCATGAGCTGGCGTCAAAGTCGACGAAACACGTGGATCAAGCAGGAGCAGCAGTGGCGGGGGATCTCACCAACTGCGGAAGCAACTGTTGTCCGTAAGGAAGCTGCTCAATGAGCGCTACGTCACCAGCGACGCCGTCTCCGGTGCCGCGGTGGGCAGAAATCGCCGCGCACTTAGAAGGTCTGCTGACCGGCCCGACCGAGCAGCAACGCCTGCTTGCAGCGACACTCGCCGTTGCGCTCCCACCGAGTCTGCCGGCGCCGGTTGCGGCCGCTCGTCTCCGAGCGGCACTCGGCGACGTCCTCCTCGAGAGTTCTGCGCGAGACGTTGAGCTCCCCGACGTGCTCACCGACATCGATGAGGAACTCGGCGTCACCGAACCCGCAGTCCTGGCCGTGCACACTCGCGCTGAAGTCACTGCCTGGTTCGAAGCTCGATACATGCTGATGACCATCCGTGGTCTTCGTGCGCTTCGCCCCGAACCGGGCGACGTTGTTGCAGAGCATCAGCTCGGTGGAGCCCTCCGGATCGTCTCCAGCGTTGGCGCAGGTGGGCGTATCTACTTCCGCGGTGGTCGCAGCGCTTGGCCGAATCATCTGGAACCTGTCGTTCGAGCAGGTGAGGACGATGGCGGCATGCACCGTGACAACGCGGAGAACGCGATCCGGCTGGAACGTCGGCGCGGCATGTCTTCCCCGACGAAATGGGCTGCCCTTGACGCGTACGTCCTCCGCGACCGGATCCCTTCGCCGGAGGCGATTCGTGGGCTAGAAGAACTCCTCGAGCGCGGTGAACGGATGGAGGAGCCCCTGCAGCAGCATCTCACCGCGCACCCAGCGCTCCTTGCGTCGTTGGTCGTTGGCGGCCACAAGACGTGGGTAATCCCAAAACAACGGCTCGGCGCCCAGCACGTCACCGACTTCCTCGTCATGGGTCTGAACAGCGCTGGCCCCCACTGGGTGATGGTCGAGTTGGAGGCGGCACGTCATGACATCGCATTACAGTCGGGGCGGCTCTCCGGTCCGACCCGTCACGCTGTCGACCAGATTCAGGACTGGCGCGACTGGCTGACCAGAAACGTCGCGCACGCGGAAACGGAACATGGCCTCGTCGGGCTACGTCCACAGGACCCGGGCCTTGTCATCATCGGCCGCGACACGCCTCGCGCAGAACGGGACCCAGCACGTTTGACCTTGAGAGCGGAGTCTCGCATCGACGTGCACTCCTGGGATTGGCTGCTTCGCAGCGCGCAGAACTTGTCCGCGGACGGCTCGCACTGGTCGGACTTTGCGTTCGAGCATCTTCGCCAGCCGCCGGAAAGCGCCTTGGCTTCGCTGCGGCCCCGACGCTGACTCGTGACCGCTGACACCGGTTACGGCTACCAGTGGTCATGTTCGTCGTGAGGGCGCCTGGGAGGCTGATTGTGCACTCCAGACGACCTGTGGAATGAGCGGATACGAGCAAGCTGAGGCGGGGCCCTAGGGGCTCGGGCAGTCGGGTTTGACAGTTTTCACGCTGCCGAGTTGAAGCGCCCCTCCTCACCGCGCTTGGTGTGCGGGCGGTGCTTCCATGCGGCCTTGAGGCGCTTAGCGCGCTGCATGTCGGCGCAGTCCGGGCAGATACTCGGCGATGCCCCGTGGATGTGGTGGTCGGGACGTTGCTGGAACGCACCGTGGGCACGGCAGATGATGGTGACGTCGGTGTGCTGGTCGACGTAGACGACGCCTCCGTAGCCGAAACGGTGGCCGTGCACTGCTCGGGCCTGGGTGATGAACTGCGCCCGTCGGGCAGTTGCGGAGGACCCCCGACGTCCGGAGCAGTCCGGGCAGCGCTGGCCGCGTCGGTGCTCGTTCGGTGTCTGAGGGAAGTCGCCGTGGTCGGAGCAGCCAATGGTCACTCTGGTGTGCGCGTTGACGAACTCGTTCGACACCCGGCTGTAGTCGTACCGCCCATCGTGCTTCGCGGTTGCAGCAGCGATGAACGCGCTGATGCGAACGTCTCGGTCAAAGGATGGCATACGGGACACCTTTCGGGGAGTGGCAGATCTCCCCTGGCCTATGCGCCGACCGATCGCCCAGCCGCGGGTCCGCGTCCGTCCCATGACGCAGCTATTGCACGACTCGGCGTAAGCCCTGCGGGCGGTGCCGCGCAGACCTAGACGATACGCCCGGTGTTCTTTACTATGAACTTACACACCCGGCATTCGCAGGCTCAGAGGGAGGCCCAAATGGACGACGGTGACGATGTGGCGGTTTCGAAGCACCAGCGGAACGGCTCCCCACCCCCCTTGAAGCGCATCCCGCTGTCGGACCTGCGCGACCAAAGTCCTCCAGACCTGCAGGCCCTCTACGCGGAACTGCAGGACGGACAAGCGCTGATCCCGGGCCTGAAGATGGGACTCGGCGCTCTCACCGTGCAGCGTTGGAATCCGTCCTACGCGGCCGACGGTTGGACCCTCTACGGTGCGGACCTCACACTGGACCAGGGCCATCCATTCGGTTCGATGTTCTACCGCGACGACACTTACGGCCGCATCCTCCGCGTCGGGGTGAAGTGGCATCCGCCGGTGCAGCAGCTGGAGTTCCCGGCCCTGCATCCGTCGAAGCCGGAGCTCACCAGCGACTGCTCGGACGAGGAAGTCGCTGCGGTGGTGCTGGATGCTCGAAGTCGAATAGGGACGCTTGTCGCGGTCAACGCGCAGATCGGTTCATTCGTCGCCACCGAAGAGTCCGAGGACGCGATCCTCGACGCGTCCGGGCTCGGGCTCGAGCGGCTCTCAGAGGACGACCCGCGACTGACCGGCCGCAAATCGCGCCACTCGTCAGAGACGGACGGGGAGCGCTGATGAGTGACCGGCAGTGGGTGCAAGACATCCGACACGAGCAGACGATCCTGTCGTTGCCGTTCGGCCTCGGGTGGACGATCGATATCACCCAGACGTTGGTCGCGCTCGCGGCGGCGGGAATGCCAGCGAAGGTGGAGGCGTTCGACCGGCTCCGATTCGATGACGGCAGGTCCGGGTTCCTGTCCACCCCGAACCCGACCGCCACGATCAACGACGACGCCGCGCCAGCCGAACGGACTGAGGACCTCATCGTCGTGCCCGGTGGGTCGGAAGGCGGCGTTCTCTCGCTGGCGCGCCGGTACCCGGACCTAGTGGTCGTGAACGGGAAACGGCAACGCGTCTGGGCGGACGGCCGACAGATCTACGGTTCGTCACTGGAGCGGGATGCAACCCCGGGCTGGCGGACCGTGTTCGCCATCACGCGCACCATCGCCCTGCACGGCGGCGGCACAAATGCCATCGCGGACCGCATCGGCATCCCAGCCGGCGACGTCCGCACCGTCATGCCTGCACTCGGGACGCACGTCTTCCACACACCGATCGGGTGGGAAGCGGCAGACCGGGCCGCTTTGTGTGACTGGGCGTTGGCGGCGTACCCGGGTCCGGGCGGGGTTCGCACCTGCTGGCGCCGTGACACCAGCATCGACGAGCAAGCCGATGAGCTCATCGGTCTTGGCGGGGTGATGTCGGACCGGTGGGCGGCGCAGCAGTCCGGCGTCTTCGTCCCGCCAAACCGGCTGACGGCGTTTTTCGCCCAGCACCCCGACATGCAAGCGCTTGGCTACGAACCCGCCACCGCGAACGACGCGACGGTGACGGTCGTCATCCCGCAGGACACCACCATCCTCACCAGCGCTGAGGGATGTTGCACGGACGACTTCATCACCGCGCACGTCATCTACGCCGACAGCTACGCGGACGCGAACACGGACGCGGTCAACGGGCTGCGGCAGCTGCTGCACTTCCAGTCGGACCTCGCCCACGACCTCCGCTGGCACCACAGCGGCCACTGACCGGCGGAGCTCGATGATGTTGCAGCTGCTGTCGCTGACGTTGGCGTACGACGACACCCGCTTCTTCGGCTCCGTCATGTTCACCGACCCCGGCCATCCCGACGACAAGCCCGCCACGGTCCTCGTTGACCACGTCGACGAACCGCCCTGGTTTCGCCTCACCGACGTCGACCCGGACAGTCAGGCTCCGTCGTCTCCGCCGATGGTCGAAGCGGACCGCATCATGCGGTTCCTCCTCCGGTACACACCCGAGCGCATCGGCCGCACCCCGGCCGACTTCCACACCCCTGACCCGCCCCGCTCACGCCCGGCCTCTGGAGGTACTGACTGATGATGCGTCTGGTGTCCATGCACCTCTCGAACGACCGGATCCTCTGGGGACATGTCCTCCTCGAGGACACCGAGAACCCGGACGCGCACCTGGCGCAGATCCTCGTCCGCCCCATCGACGTCGAGCCCGGGTACGAGCTCTCCGACAAGCACAACACGGTCCTGTCGGACCTGGCTGTGCCGGCGGTGCGGGAAGCGAACCGCATCGTGCAGACCCTCCTCATTCCCGCCTCCGAGATCACGAGGCGGGAGAAGGCCGTCCGGGCGGTGATTCACTCGGGCTACTTGGAGGGGTGCCCGGACGACATGCCGTGGCAGTCGCAGCTGTGGATGTACGCCCGCGGTGAGGTCACCCGCGAGCAGCTCAGCGCCTACACCGACAACGGCCGACAGATCCTCCGCGCCCCCGGCGTCACTCCTCCAGACGGTGCGGATGTGCCCGAGGACTGGTGGCAGGCCACGCAAGCCCGCATCCGACGGCACCTACTCGACTCGACGCTCACCGAGCCGGAAGTCGCTGCCGCCCTACAGGTGAGCATCGAGGATGTCGGCAAACTGTTCGATTCGTGCCGGTTGACGAGCTTCGACCTCGACGGCGAAGAACGCATTCCCGACTGGCAACTCGTCAAGCCCGCCCTCCCCGAGTTCGGCGACCCGTCGTCACTGCTGCCCGGCCTCGACGTCCTCTACGCGGCAGCACCGCAACCACTCCTCGGCGCCGCAGCGATGACGGAGTTCATGACAACACCCCTGGAGTTCCTCACCGTCGACGAACGGGTCCTGACCCCGCTCGACTGGATGCGAGAAGGACGACCGCTGACGACGATCATCGCCCTGTTCCGCGGACGACGGTGGCGGCCATGACCAGCCGACCGGACCTGTTCCTCCTCAACATCGCCTACGACGCCACCGGGGTGCACGGTCACATGTTCTTCCGCGACCCACCCAGCAGCGAGCTACGGCAGGTCATCATCCGCAGCACCGACACCGGCAACATCTGCGAACCAGCACACGGCGATACCCGCGACGGGTGGGAACCGTTCCTCGAAGAAACCCGTTGGCTCATCGCCCTCACCCGACCCGACACCCCGGAAGAGCGCAGCTGATGGGACCAGGGCTCGAATGGGTCAGCGCCGCATATGCCGGCCGGCCGCAGATTACGGTGCCGTACGGGCTCGGCGACACCACCGACCTCACCGACACCCTCGCCGTTTTGAAACTTGCAGGGCTTCACGCGGTCGTGGAGACGCACGACACGATTCGCGTCGCCGACGGCCGCCGAGCACGATTCCCAACACGCACCCAACGCCCCTGCAACGACGATGCGAACGACGCGGAACTGCTCCTGTTGGCGCCGCGGACGGTGACTGCCACGCAGATCGCGCTCGCAGAACAGACGACGACAGTGCTGCTGGTCGACGTCGACCGCAGGCGTGTCTGGATCGACGGCAAGCAGGCCCTCGGGACGAAGGAACGGTGGAAGGACGCCGCACCCATCTACGTCACCTTCGCCGTCGCTCGCATGCTCGCCGTCAACGGCGCCACCTTCGACAGACTGGTGCGGGCCGGGCTGACCGCCGGACAGGTCGACGACGGGCTTGCACGCCTCGGGAAACGCGTGCACCGCACCGACATCGGGTGGGAGTCCCGGGACGTCGGAGGCCTCGTGGACTTCGCCATCGCCTGCTATCCAGGACCAGGCGGCGTCCGTACCCGGTGGACGTCCGACTTGCCGCTCATCGAGCAGGCGGAGCGGCTCATCCTCGCGGGCTGCCGCATATCCGGCCGCGCCATCTCGGACCGGCCCGGCTACCCCGCCATCAGCAAAAGGAAACTGCCATACCGGCTGGTCGCGTTCACCGAGGAAGAAGTCGACATGGCAGCGCTCGGCTTCGAACCCGACACGATCGGCTTCTCCGGCACGGAACTCATCCGGCCCGCTGACCCGACCATCTTCATCACCGCAGCAACTGCCGGGTACACGGACCGCACCGACGACCTCATCACCGCAAACACGCTCCTCCGTGCCGACTACCGCAACGCCGACGACGCGGCATCGCTGCAAGAAGTACGCGACCGGCTGCAGTTCCTCGCTGATACGGGGTACGACCTCAGACACAATCTTCCAGGCTGAGTCGGCCTACTGCGACATGAAACCCGGTTTTCCAGCGAGCCGCTCTCGGAAAGCGTCAGCTGCAGCGGTGCCGGCGAAGGTGAACGGCGACGGCGTTCAGCTTCCGACGCGGTTCGGTTGCACGAGCAGGTTGTCGTAGTGCAGTCCAGGGAGATCGTCATTGTGCACGACGGTGACACCGATCAAGTCAGTGCCCAGCTTCGGGTTCGCGATGTAGTCCGCAGCGTCCGGGAGTTGCGCGATGTCCTCGGCGGAGTCAATCGCGGGGATGACTGGATACTCGGCTCGGAACAGGTCGAGGACGTACTGCTTCCCCATCTGGTCGGCTCGTCCGGTCACGTCCGTGAACCTCCGTAATGTCGTTGGCTTCGCACTGGTCACCAACGGTCGAGACGACTACTGCGGTCCTGTCAGCCGCCAGGACCGGAATGGAGTCGAAGAACTGCACATGCGAAGCGTGGCTGCCGCTTCGGACCTATCGGTCCTTCGCGAGGTTCGTGGGCTGGCGCGCCACGACGACCAGGGAAGCTGCAGCTCCGATGAGGGTCCAAGCACACCCGCCAGCAAGCATCTCGAGGGCAACGGCACCTGGCGAGTGCATAGCTGTCATCCCGACCGCGGTGAAGGCGATCCCGGCGATTGCGTAGAAGCCCCCGGGGATCGCGGATAAGAGCGTGAAGATCGTCGCGAGTGACCGTCGGGAGGTGCCACTGAGTCGGTAGGCGGCCCACGCCGAACCCTGAGTCGCGATTAGTGCTGCGGAGATGAGCCCGCCGGCACCGCCGAACACCAACGGCAGGAACTGGTCTTGCCTCGCCGTGAAGGTGTCTACCGGATTGAACGTCGGAACGCTCCCCGGCTGAGCGATGACCGGGCCGCCGACAACGTCGAGCTCTGCGACCACGACTGGCGCTGCGCGGGTAGCGTTCCGCAAGGGGTTCACGACGACGAAGCACGTCGACGCTGACTGCACGCGGACGCTGAGGGGAACGACGATCGCCGAGTTGGTTCCGATGGCGTCTGGCTGCGGCCTCCCTCGAATGCTCAGTAGGGCCTGTCCGGCTCCGGGGATCCTGAGCCGCGTGAGTGCGCTCGACTTCGTGATGGCCGAACCGACGACGGCGTCTGCGGACTGCAGCTGGGGAAGTAGCGAGGCGCTCGCACCGATCACGGGCACCGTCTTACCGAGCTGTGGGACGTACACGTCGCGGAGCGGCAGGGCGAGGCCTGCTGCGTCGATGTCCGGGGAGGCCGCGAGCGCCTCGCAGGAACGTCTGCCGATCTTGATTTTGTCGCGTTGGTTCGCGGACCGGACCGTCAGGACGTTAGCGCCGGCGCGGTCAGCCACGACAAGTTGATGGTCGAGGCCGGCTGAGGCATGCAGTGCGAGGACACCGCCGGTGATACCGGCGAGGACCGCGACAAGAGGCAGCACGTAGAAAATCGAGCTCGCGTCGACCAACGTCTTCCAAGCCTCACGCGCGAGGGCAGCGAATGTCCAGCTATCGCGGCGCAGTCTCATGCGCGTCTCAGATCGAGTACGCGGCTGGCACTATCGATCAAGATCGGATCGTGGGTGGCAACGATGATGATCCCTGCAGGTCGGAGTTCAGCGAGGAGGCCGGCGAGGGCGTGAGTGTTCTGCGCGTCGAGACTCGCGGAGGGTTCGTCGGCCAGGATGATGGGCCGATTCGTCGAAAGCGCCCGCGCAAAAGCCAACCGCTGCAACTCGCCGCCGGAAAGAGTCCGTGCTCGCTGAAAGGCGACGGACGCTAAGCCCACCCGGTGCAGCGCATCTTGCGCGAGCTGGGCCGCCGCCTCGGGAGAACGGCCCTCCGCAAGTGGTCCGATCATGACATTGTCCATCGCCGACCGTGAACCCAACGCGTTGGACCCCTGAGGGACCCAGACCACATCCGTCGGGTTCGGAGATTCGTTGTTCCCGTCCCTGGCCACCTCAATCGTGCCGGTCGTCAATGCCATCTCGCCGGCGATGCAGGCGAGGAGGCTCGATTTGCCAGACCCTGAGGGGCCTACGATCGCCGACACCATCCCGGAATCGAAACGTGCTTGGACGTCCTGGAAAACGCTTCGATCACCAAAAAGCAAAGACCCGTCCGCGACCGTCACATGCACTTCGAGCGCTCCGAGGACGTGAGCGCATTGGGGTACCGCGCGATCTCCTGCCCGGAGAGGTCGGCAGAAACGGCTGTGCTGCCTAGCTCCCCGTCAACACTCCCAGGGTCCTGCACCTTGGCCGCCCGCACAGTGTTTCCCTTCTGCTCGAATACGCAGAACCCGCCACTGCGCGCCACGAAAAGCGCGCTGGACGGGACCACACCCACACGGCGGGGATCTGCGAGGGAGACAATTACGCCGTTGAAGACAGTGCCGTTGCCTTGAGCCTGCGATGAGATTTCGTTCGCATTGGCGGCGGCCCGCAGTTCGGCAGCGAGGGCCGTTACTTCGTCGCCCGTCATGTCGAGACTCTTAACGGTGCTGTGATGACTTCCGGCGCTGAACTCAAGCGTACCCGCACTGAACGTCGGGGTCACCGCCTGATCGTCGGCGGTCGTCACCGCGACCGCGTCCTCTTCTGCCGACGTCGTAACCAAAGCGGCTCCGTCCGACACCGATGAGCCCACGCCGGCGCGAATCTCGCTCACCGTGGTACTCGTAGTCGGGACCCAGGCGACGAGCGACAACGTGAACGTCCCGTCAACGGGAGCGCCGGCGGCCCTCTGCAGAAGCTTCACCGCGGCTACCTGGGGTGCGCCGTAGGTTGAGGATCCCGCTGCGTCCTCGGTCAAGTAACCGATCTGGTGGAGAACTCCGGAGAGCTGGACTACATCTGGGCCAGTGTCACCCATGGCGAGGGGGCGATACAAGGGAGCGTCGGCGACGTAACCGATAACGGTAACCCCACTGACAGTCACCATCGGCGTTCCCGTCGAAATCGCCTGGCCGACAGCGACCTTCACCGCGGTCACCACACCGTCGACGGATCCATGCACTTCCTCAGGAGCCCGCGGCGTCACTTTCACATTGACGCTGGTGCGTTCTGCGTCCTCGCGTAACCCAACACGCACGAAGGTGGGACCTGATTGGTCGACGTCCCGAGCTTGAACAATCGGCGCTACGTAGATAGTTCCAGCGGCGATCAGCGCCGCGACCAACCAGATACCAATCAGGGGCAAGACGTAGCGAACGCCCCACGAACGCCCGCGCAGTCTAGAGCGACCCAGGGTCACGGCATGTACCGGTCGCGGCAAGCGTCGCGATCAATACCGTTGGATTCGAGCTGCTCGATCATCTTCCGCTCGGTCTTTGCCGGCTTCACGTCGTGCGCTTCGAGGCACTCTCGGAACGCGTTCGCCTGAGGTGACGTGTCCTCACGAGAGACCTGCCAGATCGTGTCGATCTGCGCGAACTCGGCGTCGTAACATCTCGCGTCCACACCAGACCTTACGGCCCCATCAGGCACCTGCCCCATGATCACCTGGTTCGTCTCGTCAGTCTTGGTCACCGTGTAACCGGCGTCGGCCTCACACGCCACGTAACGATCCCACCCGGCAAGATACTCGTCGTAGGAGACACTCTTGTCGGACAGTGCAGCCTTCTGATCGGCCGACATCTTCGCTGCAGGAGACGGTGAGGACGCCATCACCGGTGTGCGATCCGTGCCAGGCGTACCGTCGCTGCACCCCGCGAGCGTCGCTGCGAGCGCGATCCCGAGCGCGGCCACCGCGAGGAGACCGCTTCGTCTGCTTCCCATGCAGGCAAGCTAGCAGACAGGAGTCCGATCACTTTGTCCCCCTTAATGCCGACTGGAGCACTCACCAAAGTCAAGATTGACTCAGCTTGCAATTCAGCGCACTCAAAGGGGACGTAAATGAAGTCGAAGTTGATCAAGATCGCTGTAGGTACCGCACTCGCAGGGGGAATGGCACTGATGACTGCCGCTCCGGCAAGCGCGCTCACGACGTTCTACACCTGTTACCAGACGCCAACAGGTTTCGATGGGTACAAGGCGATCACCAGCAAGGCATCGGGGGAGAGCCTGAACGTTAAGGGGGGATGCGGCGCGGTGTCCGTCCGCGTGCACTACACCGTGCCGACGACGGGCTATAGGACGTGGTCGACGTGGAAGACCGATTCCACGGATGCCCTCATCAAGCCGGGGTACAACACCGACGACCAGTCGCAGCACAAAGCCTCGGATTTCCCGAACGTGCACACCTTCAAGAACTAGCTGCACAAGGCAGGGCGGAGCCGCTGCAACGGCTCCGCCCTCAGCCGGTCAGGGCTTAGCGCTTCTTAGGACGCTCCCCCGACGGTGGATCTTCAGTTGCGCTTTGCCTAGCCGCAGTTCGCGAAGCGCCCAAAGAATGCGCTACGGGCTCGACATCCGGCGAATTTTCAGACTTAGCCACTGGACAAAATCTCCTCTCGTTTTCGTGGTCATCATGCCGTCGAGGTCGGCGCGTCACCGACGGCACCGGCCGACGAACGGCGGCTACCCCTGGTTCTTGCTACTAGAAAGAGGCGGGAGGGTTCGAGAACTATTACCCGTCTGAAACTCGGTGGGGGCCGGCGCTGAAGCTGGCGATCGCCAGTCGTGCTGTCTCGACGTATGGCATGACGTCGGTTGCGCGATGCCCTCGAGAAGGGATGAGCAGCCGGAGACCGTGCGATCCCGTCGCCAGCCGAGGATCGCGCGTCGCTCCTCCGATGTGGCTGCGACGCCGAGCTCACTCACGATGCTGGCATCAAGCACGCATGCGACGGGGATCCCTTTGTCCATCCACTACCGGAATGCGGTCGGGTCATAGGAGAAATCCGGGGGTTGGAGATTCTCCGGCAACCCGCCACGCAGGAGCTTGGCCGGCGTCGGTAGCAGGTTCGTGACACGCGTGATGGTGCGTTCGAACTGCGGACCGATGCGTTCAAGCTTTCGGCGCTGCTCGCCGACATAAGGCGCCCGAAAATGGCGTTCGTGTCGACGCCCTGGGAGCCGGCCGACCCTCGACTCAACTTTGCGCCAAGAGAGGCGAGTGTGGCCGACGTCGAGCCGTCGAGGTTCTTCCGCGTGCGTGCTGCGTGCGGTCCGCGTAAACGACTTTTACGCGCTTGACAGGATCCGGTCGACGCGAATCGCGTCCCGCTGCCACCTGTCTTGCGCCGACTGCACGCTCGAGGCGAGGTCCTGTAAGTGTCTCTCCGCGCCGAGGGCAAAGTCTCGGGCCAACTTCACGTTGGCTGCTGCGGCAGCATGTCGCCCCGCGGGGTCGATCGCTTCGGTTGCGGCGAAGGTCCCGTACGGTGGAGGCGTCACTGGTGTCCACAGGCGCGGCGAGCGAGCTGGTCGGTGTCACGGATACGCTTACAGCCCTGCCGACGTCGGTCGCCGCGCAACTCGGCGCCGACGTGGCGCAGTTCCGCCTCCCGATCGATCTGCCGCCGATACCGATCGGTCCTCGCTTGGCATAGCCATTTCACGGCCGGCAGCGGCCGCGAGAGGTTCCGAGCCCTGATCCGCAACGCTCTGCCCATGAGCAGGCAGCCAATCGCCACCCGACCAACATGTTCCTAGGCCAACAGCGTCCGCTGCGGAAACCGGCTTGGGCGACCGAGGGGCCGCCTCTTCCTCGACTTTTGTGATCACCAGACTAGTTGACATCAGTCTCAGGGATGATTTAGCACTCGCAACTACGGGATAGAAACGTCCTGCGTATGTGACGGCTGCGAGGGGTGGCCGCGACGCGATCTAGGGGGTCTTCCATGACCAACCGCTTCATTCGAATCAGCGCCACGGCTGCGGCAGCCTGCGCCCTCATCGCCGGTTCCATCCTTGTCGGCGGCCCGGCAATGGCCAGCAGCAGCAGCAGCAGCGACGAAGCTGCCGTACGCGCAACGTGGGATCAGTACGGCGTTCCGGCAGCAACGCAGAACCGGTTGCTCGCCGACTTGGCAGCCGGACGGGCGTGGGACTCCCTGTCCGGCGGAGATCCCGTCTCATCGAAGACGACCACGTCGACCGGGCTCGAAGAAACCGTGTCTACGTACGCGGACGGGTCGATCGCTATCACGGACCTGCAGAAGCCCGTGGTCCCGGCGACCAGCACTGGCGGCCCAGTGGTTCGTGCGTCCGTCGGGTGCAAGGTGCAGAGCTCCTCGCACTACGACTCGACGTCATACTGCAACGTCTCGACCAACGTCGTCGTCGCCAACGCCGCATACGTGGTGACCTACCACGCAGTGCAGGGCAAGGGTACGACCATCGTGTCGCGATCCAGCAACAGCGCCTTCACCACGCAGGGATACTTGGGTAGCATCTCAAGTAAGGAAATGCGGACCAATCGCGCTACTCAGAGCGGGAACACTCCCGCTGAGGTCACGGGCTACTTCACCTGGACCTCTTCCGGGAGCGCGGGTTCGAAGGACTTCTGGCTGCAGTTCAACGTTCGTGGAACGTCGACCTCCGCCTCCAACAACTAAGGAATACAACCAATGCTGACGCTTTTGACCGCCGCACTGTTACTCCTAGCCGAAGTCCACAACCCAGTGATCCCGGCAGGATATGACGTATCGTGGACCATCACGATAGTCGTAGTATTCGCGGTCATCGTCGCTGCCGTCTGGTTCATTCTGCGCCGGGTGATGAGGTCGCGCCGGCGCGATCACGGCACTCCGGGAGCGTAGAGCGACACACAACGCCTCTCCCGCCTGTACGCCAGAGCGGGAGAGGCGTTTCTCCGCTCTGGCGTACAGGATGAAACACGTCGCGTTTGCGCGCCGGGCCAACGGCCTGCAGCAACAGCCAATCCATCGTTCCCTTTACAGGGTGCGGGGTGTCACCGTCCCATTACGGCCATGACGCTCTCACCACGGGTCAAGACCGACCGTCGGACTCGGTATGCGGGAGCAAGCGGAACCAAACGGTGCAGGGCGGCCCTTGCTGATCAGCCATGTCTCGGTGCCGTCATGCGTAACTGCACGCAGAGCTGACATCCCAATAGCTGCTCGAATACCGAACGGCTGACCGTTGTCGTGTCAGCGGAGGCACCCAGTACGGTGTCGGGTCTCATAGACCCAACAGCCAGCTTGGATCCGCTCAGTCCGCAGAGGGCCACCAGCGCAGCCACACTGTCCGCGGTAGACACACGGTTCTAGTCTGCGATAGGTTCGAGCGGTACGCCCGCTAGTAGCGGGCTCTCGGGGGGGGGTCCTGGTATTGAAAATAGCAGTGGTGCGGAGCGAACAGCGTCGGGCGTCTGATTCACTGCTCCCTGGCGCGGTCTTGGCCATATGAGCGCTTCAGATCGGTTCGCATTGAGTATTGTCGCGCGTGCGAATCACCCCTCAAGCGTGGGGCCGGAAAACGTCTTTCTTCCCGTCGGGCTCTTTGCCGGCGCCGCACCAATCGCACTGACCAGATGACAGCCTTCACTCCTGGCGATGACGAAACCGCTCTCGCCTCCACGGCTGGTGCATTGCACCGTATCGCTGGCTTCATCACCGGTCGTGCCCGCAGCGAAGCGCTCGAACTGCGGGACGACGCAATCCGCCTTGCTGGCGAGCACCTTTCGGCACACCGCCTCGCAGATGCCGCCGGTATCCCCTTTGAGCTCGTGATGGCAGTCCTCTGCGCGGGAGTTCCGTAAGTCTCCGCTCGTAGAGGCACGAATTCGCCCGCACCGGTGAGCTTGTTCCTCGGCCGTTGAGCCATCCCGTGTCTGTGTCCGTGACGAGGCCGAACGCGTCTCGGCATCCATCGATGCCTCCCAACATCCCTCGGCGGTCCGTGGTCGTTCTGGTAGGTAATTGTCATCGGGACGGAGTGCTCGGCGTGCCGAAGATGCAGAAAGGGCGCCTGGAAGGGTCAGCGACGACGACGAGAGGTTCGGTGGTGTCGGCGGACCGATCCGTGGGGACTATCGCTCCGAGGATGAAAGCGCGACCCCCCCCTGCTGCGAGGCGGCGAGTTCCGTCGTCGGCAGACAGCAACAAGCACTCGAGCTGCTCCGACGCGTCAGCGTCGCGGGCATCACCATCGCAATACAGGGGGCCCAGGCCGTAGCGCTCTCTCTCAACGCCGCATCACGGCCGTGT
>Ga0265780_10001530_pt1 | contig 32494 bp, 23 predicted proteins | sample P1T30metagenome_FD_192432 | JGI IMG/M metagenome (GOLD analysis project Ga0265780, IMG submission 192432) | Plant litter microbial communities from East Loma Ridge, Irvine, California - P1 T30 | ecosystem: Environmental > Terrestrial > Plant litter > Unclassified | place: USA: California... | reverse complement strand
TGGGAGCGTCAGCAGTCCAGTGTACCAAATCTCTATCACTGATAAACATAGGCAGATGAGACGCGTTCGAATGTTAAGGTAGAGAAAAGACGTGTCCTCGTTTTGAAAAAGCAGGATTCACTTTCCTCACATATGAAGTTCCTCAAATGTCTTCGTTGCGTGAAATATACATTTCTACATGTGCGCGACGATGCCGCAAGCTCACCTGCCTGCCGTGGAAGTTTGGTTGCGTTCCAAAATATGCGATAGACGACCGTTCACCTTACAGCTTACGCTGTACATTTGATGTGCTCGCAATGTGAATGCACTGTCACCAGTGAGCGCCCCGTGTTATTTTTCGACAATTGAGTTGATAAGATCGTGAAGATGACCTTGATGTTGATGACGATATTGTGCGGGAAGGAGCGCGCTAACGGCCCAAGCGCGCCAAGAGACGAAAATGCCTTTTCTCGAGTGCGAACGCGCAGTTTTTCCTTCTCTTCAACATATTGTCTACGCTCGCCAATAACCCTAAGGTCAATCCCATTATTCATGGATCAGCCTTTTCCAGCGATGAGCAAGAGAAATGCACAGCCATTCTAATTCTGCAGTTCGTTCCATCGGCTTCGGTCGGTCTGGGGCTGCGGTTTCGCTTTAGGCCAACACTTCAGGTTCAGCCTTTGCCGTTAGGCAGCAGAGCTTAATTCTACGCGGGCTTCCAACGTCTTTATCTTGCAACTTTGATGATCCTTCGCGTGTTCACCACCGTGGCGCCCTGCGTCCTCCCGGTCCCGAACAGCTTGACCCGAGCGTGTCCACAACGTGTATTGGATCGTACATGTAGCCACAGTGTCGGGTGAATGGCCCTGGTAGTGCTCCATGCGCTGTTTTCTTCTTGGGGTCCGCATCTCATTATCAAATCAGCTCGCCTGATAGCTCGTCTTTCCCCCGCAGCTGTAGACGTGTGCGACGCTGCAAGGAGCAGGACGCACAATGCGAGCTCCAGGGGAACGCGAAAGCGGCTGAGTAACGCCTTTTTCCTTCAACACAGCCGTTCTGTTCTACAATTCGCTGCATGCGAACGCTCGTGAGAGCTGTCTTTCTTTTCCATTTGCTAGACATCACCTCAACAAGCGAGAATGCAGCAACCTGGCTTTCTGGAGATGCCTATCGCCTTGGTAGACGCGCCACTCCGGCCTGAAGATCAATCGTATTATCTTACGGCAGCGCTATTGGTGCATGGGTCTCACATGCGGCATCATGGCTGCTGAGAAGGCCGCCCAGCAGAAGCGTTGCAGAACGGTCACATTGCGACCGTGCTCCCACCAGACTTGCGGCGCGGACCTGGAGATTGCCATTCGCCTTCTCGCGGATCCTCAAAAGTTCACCCCCATTTCATCACGAGTCAGTCTCCCTGCTGCGATCTGAAGAGTCCAGGCTCCAGCCAGGCTGAGTCTCCTTGACAATCCCGTAGACTCATTCAGTATCTATCACGAATTGAAAGAGTGTCACTACCCTGTCATGAAAGCTTACCATGGCATCCATCAAGCTCATTCTGCTTGTCGCGATCAACTTTGTCGCGCATTCGCTACAGGACAGCCCTATCACTGACTTGTGGGTGTTCCAGTTTCGACCAACCTCGCGCTACTAACGACGCTCAGCTGTCGAAGATGGGCGCACCAGACCGCTCTAGTCGATCAAAGACTCTACATCGATGGAGGTCAGGTTGCTTACAGCAACCTTAACTACAATCACACGAGTACGTCCCCCTCGACCGGGTCCAGTCGCAGTGCGCTGCGAGACGTGCTGATGTTTTAGACGAGTACCTGGTCTTCAGTGATCTGAAGTCGCGATCCGGCGATGGCTTCCCTATCCAATATTCGAACCTGTCGAAACCTGCGAACATACCTAGCGTTTCCGGCGGTTACCTGTGGTCTGACGAGGTGAACAAATGCTTTTACAGCGTGGGAGGAGAATTCCCCGATGGCAATCCAAAAGATTTCAACATCTATACGTTCGACATACTGTTGAACCAGTGGAATGCTACAGACTACAAGAGCAGTGATAGAAACTGGCAGCGTCCGGCGTATGGAGCAGGAGCTCAAGTCGAGAGTCGGGGAATGGGTTACTTGTACGGCGGTTGGATTAGCAACCGCACGACGCCTGGCTACAAAGGCCCGCCATTGGCCTTGAACAGCATGATGCAATTCGACTTCACGACCGGCAACCTGAAGAACAGCACACATCCAGACGGTATCGGAAGGGCTGAAGGCCAGCTCTTGTATTTGCCTGCATCCGATGGCGGTGAGAAGCTCCGTGTGCGAACCACATCTGAGACATACACTGACGTCGTGCGTGTACGTTGAAGGCTTGTTAGTGTATCTGGGCGGAGTCGAAGACACGTATCGCAACGGGAGCTACAACGCTGTGAGTATGGCAGCTGTGTAGCCTTTTGCAAGAACTAATCCGTGGCGCAGGCAAACATGACTGTAAGATCTTCGGACACGTCGACTGCAAAGGCCTAATATCCTCGCAGAAAATCCACATTCACGACATCAACTCTGGGAAGTGGTACAATCAGACTGCTTCGGGCGATGTACCGCTTCCTCGTAGACAGTTCTGCGCAGGCGTGACTTGGGCGGACGACCGATCTTCGTTCAACATGTGAGTTTCAACAACAAATGATGAAATGAACCCATGCACTTTCATTGTGCATCGCTACTGACAGAACTACTCGACAGATACCTCTACGGTGGCTACGGATTCGGCACTCCAGCCGCCTTTGACGATGTCTACATCCTCTCGCTACCTTCGTTCAAATGGGTCAAAGGCTATCCACTCGGAGGAGGCGACAGCAACCAGTTCGGCCACGGAGGATGCAGCGCTACAGTCGTGAACCCAGACCAGATGATGGTCATAGGAGGCTGGTTCCCGAACACCTCGTTTGTCGAATGCGACGCGCCATCTGCTCAAGGTCAGCACAACATGGTATTGGGGAGTAATACGGGCAAAGAAGAGAATGGTCTCTGGGACAAATACGATCCAAATCTGTCGTCATACGTGGTTCCGAGCCAGATCATCGCAGCCATTGGAGGAGGACCGACCGGAGGCGCGACGGTCACCAGTCCATCGAGTTGGGACCACCCTGATCTCAAAGTCTATTACAAGACGACTAGGCTAGCTTCTGCGTCTCGCACAGCCACACGACTGTTACCTGGTAGCACAGGGTCGCCGAACGGTAGCAAGTCTAGCAAAAAGAACATCGGAGCCATTGCTGGAGGAGTGGTCGGCGGCCTGGCAGTTCTGATCGTCGTGCTCGGTCTCATACTGCTCTGCTTGCATCGTCGCAAAAAGGCAAGGAACGAAAAGCCTGAAGCAACACCTGTCACCGCGCCCGCTGAGCTAGATGTCAGTCGTTATCCGCATGAGATGTCTACGACAACGGCTAGCAAGTATGTTGCTGTCCATGAGCAAGCGGACGCCCATCACCAATACGGTTTTCCAGCATCCACGCCGTACCAGTCTCAAGCAATGAACTACGACCGCAATCTTCCACAAGGAGATGCAACTCAGTCTTACGCTCCTACATCGCCCCACGCAATACGGAAGCACAGCTCGCACCAGAACTCCTCGTACAGCCACCCATACACGTCGCCCTTGCGTTCGCCACGTAACGAAGAGCAATTCTTCACAGATACTCAAGATGGATATAGTACGCACGAAGAAGGACCGAGCCAGCAATCAAGTCAATCCCAGCATAAAAACGCCACACCTATATCTCCGCAGCGACCTGCCAGCGAGAACACCTCTCAGGTTTATTATCCTCCGCCCCAGGACTCCTTGCGCCATCCGCAGCCATCGCGTAATTTGCCTCCGGGCGATCAGCGAGGTAGTCCGACGGACACGCAGTACAGTGGCGAGACTCGGCATGGGTATACGCCGAGCTTGAGCACTACGAATACGCCGGCGCAGTTTTATACGCAGCGTATGGCTAGGGGAGATCGTATGTCTGGTGAGGGAGGATATAGATAGATGTACAGAGCTTGTGTAAATTCAGCGTCGGTATGACAGAACTGTGGAGCAGTAGGAAGATGCTGGCAGAATTGTATCGAATGTTCAGGACAAAATGAAGGCCATAATTCGTGAGATGAGAGACAAACACCTTCATATACATAGTGTTGGTGTTGGAAACAAGACACGGCGTTCAGAACGACACAGACTTCGATTTTGGGAAGGCGAGATAATGACATACGGCCTTCTTTACGTGACGATCGAGATGATTGAAAGGTTTTGCGGTCAAGCGGTGAAGGGAGTGGAGGCGCTCTTGTTAGTTTGAATCGCTTAGTAATGTAATGAGGCTCAAGTAGTGAGACCTTCAACACATGAAGGTCCTGATCACGGCTGTTCGTGGCAGGCGAGGTATTTGCTCTAAACAAGCATAGTGACATGTAATCTGCAAGAACCATTATCCTGCAGCCACTCGTAGCAGAGAAGTGAGGTGTTGTCGCAGCTAGGTAGAAGACTAGCGGTCTCGGCATGGGCTGCTAGCACACGCGCTTCTTCACGCTCGCCGTGCCTTCTCGCAACGACGTCAGCCCAAGAGCTCCTCCAAACAGCATTTAGTTTGCTCGACCACATCTGCACAGCTTTTGGCGAGGGGACAACGCTAATTCTCTCACCAATCTCGCAGTCACAGCCGCCCGCACCGCCCTTCCTGCCGCTGGCTGCCCCACTATCCCTCCTCACGTACCTCCTCTTCACGGCCCAAATCTGCGCGCCTTCGCAAACCTCCGCCCAACCGCGCGCAGTCGACACGCCGATACAGTCGGAATCAATAGAACATAGCCCCCGGATACAAAGACACGACACAGCTGTCTGGGAGCTCTTCCCACCGCGCGCTGCCCGCCATGTCTCTATCTATCGAAGAGCTCGACGCCACAGTACGCGCCTTCTACGAGGGTCGCGGCGAGCCAGTACGTCCTCAGTCTTCACGGAGCTATATGAGAGAAGACGTCGGCTAACACGCTTTTTCACAGCAAAAACAAGCGCAGGCAACGCTCAACCAGGTATGCTATCTACCAATCCACCGTGCTCCATCTCGCCCAACTGACGCGCAAACAGTTCAAAGAGAACCCAGATGCATGGCTCCTAGTCGATAAGATCCTCCAGGAGGCACAGTATCCCCAGACAAAGTGTATGTACACCAAGTCCAGACGCTGGGCTTTACGGCGCTAACAGGTAGCAGATCTGGGACTGCAGGTCCTCGACAATGTCATCATGACACGGTGGAAGGTGCTGCCTCGTGACCAATGTCAAGGCATCCGCAACTTCGTCGTCAACTTCATCATCCAGCTCTCCAACAACGACGACAGCCGCCGCACCGACCGAACCCTCCTCAATAAGCTCAACCTCGTCCTCGTGTCCATCCTCAAGCAGGAATGGCCCCACAACTGGCCGACGTTCATCAACGAGATCATCACCTCGTGCCACAGCAGCTTGGGCATATGCGAAAACAACATGGTCATCCTGAGGCTTCTGTCAGAGGAGGTCTTCGACTACTCCGAGGAGCAGATGACCTCGTCCAAGCGGCGAGAGCTTAAGCAGAGCATGTGCGACGAGTTCACATCCATCTACCAGCTGTGCTCAGAGGTCCTGCGAACCGCCACCGAGGCATCCCTTATCAAGGCCACCCTCGAGACGCTGCTGCGCTTCCTCAACTGGATCCCGCTCGGCTACATTTTCGAGACGCCTCCGAGTGGCCAAAGCCTCATCGAGACCCTGCGCAGCCGCTTCCTCGAAGTGCCCGACTTCCGAAACATCACGCTGAAGTGCTTGACGGAGATCGCAGGTCTGCACACTGAGCCCGCATACGACGACAAGCTGGTCTCCATGTTCACGGAGACACTGACCGCTATCTCGAAAATCATCCCGCTATCGCTAGACCTGAAGAGCACATACGCATCGAGCAATGGCCGGGACCAGGAATTCGTGCTGAATCTTGCGCTCTTCCTCACGAACTTCTTCACCATGCATCTCAACGTCATCGAGGGCCTGATGAACAAGGACTTCCTCACACACGGTCATTTCTATCTCATCCGGATAAGTCAGATCGATGACCGCGAAGTCTTCAAGATCTGCCTGGAGTACTGGACCAAGCTCGTTTCCGAGCTGTACGATGAGATGCAGGCGCTCCCCATCACCGATATGAATCCTCTCCTGAACATGGGCATTGCGAGCAACGGCCCTCGCGATTCGAGCATGATGGCCAACTACCCCCTGCGCAAGAACAAGTACACTGAGATTCTGTCTAACCTACGGACTGTCATGATCGAGAAGATGGTTCGACCCGAGGAGGTGCTTATCGTGGAGAATGACGAGGGCGAAATTGTTCGCGAATTCGTCAAGGAGAGCGACACCATCCAACTCTACAAGTCGACTCGAGAGTGCCTGGTGTTCCTCACGCATCTGGATGTCAACGATACGGAGCAGATCATGTCTGAAAAGCTGGCGCGACAAGTCGACGGCAGCGAGTGGTCTTGGTCCAACTGCAACACTCTGTGCTGGGCTATCGGTTCCATCTCAGGTGCCATGAACGAAGAGACGGAGAAGCGGTTCTTGGTGACGGTCATCAAGGATCTCCTGGGCCTGACGGAGATGAAGCGAGGAAAAGACAACAAGGCAGTCGTGGCCAGTAATATTATGTACATCGTTGGCCAATACCCACGATTCCTTAAGGCGCACTGGAAGTTCCTCAAGACGGTGGTCAACAAGCTCTTCGAGTTCATGCACGAGACGCACGAGGGTGTGCAGGATATGGCTTGCGACACATTCATCAAGATTGCCAATAAGTGTCGGCGGCATTTTGTTGCGCTACAGCCCGGCGAGTCGGAACCCTTCATCGATGAGATCGTACGCAGCCTGCGGAAGATCACTGCGGATCTCTCGCCTCAACAGGTGCACACATTCTACGAGGCCTGCGGTTATATGATAAGCGCACAGGGACAGAAGAGCATGCAAGAGCGTCTGATCCACGATCTTATGGCATTGCCAAACTCCGCCTGGGACAACATCATTGCTCAGGCCAACCAGAACCCCGCCTGTCTACAGGACTCGGAGATCATCAAGATTGTTGGCAACATCATGAAGACCAACGTCGCCGCCTGCGGGTCAATCGGCTCATATTTCTACCCTCAGATTGGGCGCATATATTTCGACATGCTGACGATGTATCGAGCGAGCTCGCAGCTCATTGACGAGGCTGTTCAGCGGGAAGGTGAGTACCCAGTTTCTACAACCGGAGCACCTGATGCTAACCCAGATAGGCAACATCGCGACGAAGATGCCTAAAGTCCGTGGCCTGCGAACGATCAAGAAGGAGATCTTGAAGCTCATCAACACATACGTGGAGAAGGCCGACGACCTCGAGATGATCCACAACAACATCGTTCCAAAGCTGCTGGAAGCTGTTCTGATCGACTACAAGAACAATGTACCGGATGCACGTGAGGCTGAGGTGCTGAACGTGATGACGACGATCATCAACAAGCTACATGTACGTTGGCGACCTAACCTGAGCCCTCATATGGTCGGACTCGCTTAGCCAACTTTGAGTCATTTGCTAACTGTCTACAGAGCATGATGGAAGATATGATCATCAATATCATGGACAGCGTGTTCGAATGCACCCTCGACATGATCAACAAGGACTTCTCAGAGTACCCAGAGCACCGTGTCGAGTTCTTCAAGCTCCTCCGAACGATCAACTTGCGATGCTTCCCCGCGCTACTACGACTGGACGCCCGCTCATTTAAGTTTGTTATTGACTCTTGCATGTGGGCCAGCAAGCACGACAACCGCGAGGTCGAGAGCGCCGGTCTTTCGATGTGCTTCGAGCTCGTGTCCAATATGTCAGAGACCGATCAGCAGACCTGCAATACGTTCTTCCAGACATTCTTCACCACCATTCTTCAGGACGTGTTCTTCGTCGTCACCGACAGCGACCACAAGGCCGGCTTCAAGTCACAGTCGATGCTGCTGGCGAAGATGTTCTGGCTCGTCGACTCCGATAAGCTGCAGGGTCCCATCTACACATCGCCAGATATGGCGCAGGCCGGCACATCGAACCGGGAGTTCTTGCGCAATTTCGTCGGTAACCTGCTGGCGACCGCATTCCCGAACCTGCAGACGTAAATCATCATCCCTCACATACAACCCAGTACTCTGCTAACAACTTTGCAGTGCCCAGATCGCCTCGTTCATCGACGGTCTCTTCGCAACCAACTCGGACCTCAACCGCTTTAAGGTCATTCTCCGTGACTTCCTTATCTCGCTCAAGGAGTTCTCAGGCGACAACGCCGAGCTCTTTGCCGAGGAGCGCGAACAAGAAGCATCCAAGGCCAAGGAGCAGGAGCGCGAGCGTGCGAAGCAGGTCGGCGGTCTACTGAAGCCGTCTGAGATGGACGACGATGAATTGTGACGCGATGAGGAACTCGACACTAGCGTCGCGACACGCACGCCGTTTGATCTCCAAGACACATTGTCTAGAGACACTCCTGCGAGCTCGGCTGGCTTTGATGGGTGGGACATGTACGACCTGTGAGAACAGCATTTTGGAGGAGGCTGAACTTTGGATTTTTCCGTTCGAGCGGTCTAAATACCCTATAGACCTTTTTCTTCTGTTTTTCTTCTCTGCACAGCGCAGTACGTTTTGCTGGCTTGGAGTTTGGTCTAGCATGATGGTCATGGGAGAAAAAGTATAGGGATGGTGTGGGGGATGTTGCGGGTAGAGTTTGATAGGCCTGGCAAGTAAGTAAGTGAATGATGAGCGCGGAGCGAAGTGAAGTGGATGTTGGAGATGGTGTGAAGTGAAGTGATTGAGATGTTCGTGTGTGTGATGTATGATGAGGCTGGGTGGTAAGTAGGATACCTACACATGCTGGTACCCAGTCCATCGGCATCCTTCGTCAAAGCAATGTATCTGCAAGATGACGAGCGTCAAGTCGGGAAGACGGATCCGATCGCACTGCCGTGGAGATCCTCAGATTGCCCCACCCAGCCAGACTCGTGATGTGGTATTCACAGTGGATATCGTGGTGTAGTTGCTCTTTTCTTTGCGGGCGTATTTCTGGTCTGGGGCTAGTGGATTGTGTGGCTGCAACGCTGCAACGTCGAAGTCCAAGTCGAAGTCGGTGCCTGTCATGATGCGTATCCTGCGAGAAAACGTGGGCAGACTTCAGGCTTGTTATTGGTTGGATTAGATAAGTTTCAAGGACGTGGGCGTGGGCGTGGCTTTTCTCTTGCTCTGCACGACTGGGAAGTAGGTGGTAGGCTTCAAGGTGATGTGGAGCATGGTGTACATGGCATGACATGAAAGTCTGGGAAGTTGTGGCAGAATGGACGGAGTGTTTGGTGGAAAGTTGAGATTGATGGGGGAGCGAAGTGAGGATTCGAGATCTACGAGCAGGATCATGAGCGCTTTGAATTGATGTAGGGACGTGTCTATAGATATAAATAAAGGTTGCCAGAGCCTCATGATCGACCTACGTGAGATTCCAAGTGAAAACGATCGCGTGCAGTGAAAGCAAGAAGGATGACGTGCACGGCTAAGTCGACGAGATGAGGCTAGTGTACCTTACGTAATGGAAAGTCCGCAACGTCGAGCTCCACTATTGGTTGTCTTTTTGCTGTACCGGCAATTACCTCCCCCTGCTAAAGACCCTAGCGATTCGTGAAGCTTTAGGAACGTGGGCAGAACCGTGGCTTCTCATTCGTCGGAATTCAACGACTTCAACCTCTCCGGAGCTCTCTCTTACACGTGCGATGCACAGTCTCGTGGCCGTCTCACCTCGTAGTAAAATCTGGCCCCTCATCTGGCTTTTTGATGGTCTCTGCTAACCGTTATCTGGCAGGACTACACGAGCCACTGGATTAATCCGTCCACTCGAGCAAGGTTCTTGCCGCAAGCTTGCAGTGACTTCACTTCTTGACTCTTTCCAAACGTCTACCAACGACGCACGTCCATTTGTGACCTGCCACCCAGGAGCCTCACCTCTCTTTTGTTACTTTTTCCGACTCTTTGCCGAATAAGCGTATGCCGACGACCACACACCTGTCATCGCTCCTTGTGTATGGTTAGACGCTCATAACAAGGCGGACCAGGATCTGTCGCTCGTGCATCATCTGCACATCGCCGTTAAGGTTCCGAAGACACCGCGACATTTCTTCCTGCTACTAGCACCATGTACGTCTTGCTCTCATATGGAGGCTCTCCAACCCCGCCCTCTCGTGGTGTTGAAGAAGACGGCCTCCTCCACCAGCCTCGCATCCAAAGAGGACTCAACTGACTCGGCTCGCTTCTCCAGGAAGTTTGGCAAGCACATTCAGAAACGGCAACTGGACATTCCAGAATATGCCGCCAGCTTTGTGGACTATAAGGCGCTCAAGAAGGTGTGCATTCTCTTGATATGATTGCGTGCCAGCCACTAATCTTCTGTAGCTCATCAAGAAGCTGAGCGCCACGCCGGTGATACCACCCCTGGGCGAAAGCAGCCATGGCGGTGAATCAATGGATCCACAGACCTCGCTGCAGGCGAACAAGGCTACGTTCTTCTTCCGAGTGGTAGGCTTGATGCTCAATGTGGGCAAACACATCTCATGATATACAGGAACGTGAACTTGAGAAAGTCAACACATTCTACCTCCAGAAGGAGGCCGAGGTATGCTCGCTCACTCGAACGTCATGCAAGATTCTCACTGGGTTATAGTTGCGGCTGCGACTCACAACACTCCTCGACAAGAAGCGAGTGATGCAGCAACATCCACAATCCGTTTCCAAGACGTCTTCGCGATATGTTGCGCTCGAAGAGGGACTAAAGCAGTTTAGCATGGATCTCAATAAGCTCGAGGTGATTGGCCCGGACGCAGTTGGGCCCTGGTAAGCTAACCTGACTCAGCAATTCGTCGAAGTGAACGAGACGGCATTCTCCAAAATTCTGAAAAAGGTCCGACGCTACAGCACTTCCACCCCAACGTTACCATGCTAACATTGCCAGTGGGACAAAACTTCCAAAGTACGCTGCCACCTTTTGCGCATTCATCGACACTGGCTGATATGATGCCAGTCCAGGGAGAAGCAGCTCTACCTGTCAAGAGCTGTCGAAGTCCAGCCATGCTTCAACCGCGAAGTCATCAGCACACTGTCGGACCAAGCGACACAAGCCCTTCTCGACTTCTCCGGATGGGCAGAAGGAGAGGGAATGCAGGTGCCCCTGGCTGCAGCTGAGCCCCGAGTTTCCGAACCTGCATTCGAAGCACGCATCCAACTCGACAACCAGTTCATTCAAGCCATCAATACTGCCAACTCAGGCAAGATTGCAGAGTGCCTTGCGCGACTATCGAGCCTCCCAGATGCACGCGACCACATCTCCCGCGCCTTCTTAAGCACCGTCTCAGAAGCGCCAGACGAGGCGCTGAAGATTCTGCTCGACACAAACCTCGTCGACCTCTCGGTAGAAGATGAGATCAACGAGCGTAACTGTCTGCACAAGAGTGCGATCAAAGGCCGCGTTGATATCCTCAGACTGGGTTTGGCGAGTAACGTCAATGTCCACTCAACCGATGTGTACGGGCGCTTGCCGTTGCATTACGCGTGCATGCACGGGCATGTCGAGCTCGTCCAGGATCTCATCAGAGCCGCTCCCGAGACGGTGAACTTCCGCGATCAGGACAGCTTCACTCCGCTTATACACGCGATTGTGCACTCAAAGCTACCCTGCGTGCAGCTGCTGCTGGAGAGTGGCGCCGACATCAGCCGCCTAGGTCCTGGGGAGCATGTACCGCTCAATCTGGCGTGCCAATATGCGTCGCTTGAAGTGTTAGAGCTACTGCTGCAGCGCTCGGCTGAGATGCTTCCAGACGCCGAGGGCTTGTATCCGCAGCATCTCGTTGCTCGGTCTGGGAAGAGCCCTCAGATGCTGCTCATGCTGCAAAAGTATGGCGCCAACCTCGACCAAGCTGACAAGCTCTATCAGTGGACCCCGCTCTTCCACTCGGCAAGCGAAGGTCATGTTGAATGTCTCCAGACATTGCTCCAATGCAATGTGGACGTGGATATTGTCGATGAGAAGAGCCTGTCGGCAATGTACTACGCGACGTGGGAAGGCCATCTTGAGTGCATGAGGCTGCTGGCGTCTGTAGGACGAGGTGTAGGACTGACGACTCAGAAGCAGACTTCTCCTCAGATAACGACTCAAGCCATGTCTAGCTCGGCGCCTGGACCAATGGACCTCGAAGGCGACATCGAAGGCATCCCCGAATTCATCCTTCCTCCACCGATCATTCCCTTCCGAAGATACGGCCACAACTTCCTCGATACGAAGACATTCGTCGTCATCAGCTTCGAGACCGTCGGCAAAGACGCGATCCGCTTCTACGACGCGCAGAAGTATCCTGCCGCGAGACTCACAATATCCTCCAAGAGCTCAGACCTGATTCCTCGAAACATCATCCTTCCTATACAGGACGAATTCAAGATCATCTCGTTTCAGATCGAGAACATCGACACGTTCTCCATCGACTTTGACGTATACCCAACGATAGGATCGAAGGTCATCGCGCGCAGTGTGGCGTCATCGAAAGTATTCACGGACCGGTCGAAGAGCACAGGGCGCTGGCATTTAGAGCTGTTCGATCCCAGATTACGCTCAATCGGCCAGATCACGTTCGACTTTCAGGTAGTCAAGCCGTTCCATGGCATACCGCTTGAGATTACGCACTTTGCTACCTATTGGAAGGCAACAAGCCAACTTGACTCGCAGCCACACACTCTGATCACGGGCTCAAGTCTGTCTGGGGAGTATGTGCGAATGTTCGTGCAGCTAACAGCGGACGGCGTTCCCGTACTACATCCGCGGTGGAAGATCAACCACCAGGGCCTTGAAGTGCCTGTCAACATCCTCACCCACGAGCAGTTCAAAGCGATCGGCGCGCACCAAAATGCTCCAACTGCGTCACAGCTGGCGACCACTTTGAGCAACGCCACCTCGAACGATATACCCACCATCTACCAAGCTTTCGCCTCTTCCTTTATCACATTGAAAGACGCTTTGTCACTCTTACCTGCGCACATCCACGTAGAGCTTCATGTGTTGTACCCGTCACGGCTCGAGGAAGAGCGCCTCAAGCTTGGGCCAACGCACGACATGAACGAATTCGCAGATCGGTTGCTGAGCGTCGTATTCGAGCATGCGCGTCTGCTTCGAGAGCAAGGTGCTGGCGAGATCGATGGCACGTTACGGAGCGTGCTGTTTAGCTCCTTTAATCAGGACATATGTACTGTGCTCAACTGGAAGCAGCCGAATTGTACGTTTATCCAGCACCACTCGAGGTGGCACGTTACTAACATAACCATAGACCCAGTTCTTCTCTGTAACGAGCTCGGCGCAGATACCACCCAAACCCCAAGCGGCTCCACACACGTCGTCCAAAGCAGCGGCCGCACCACAATCTCAGTCAAAGAAGCCGTACAAATCGCAAGGGATAACAATTTCATGGGCTTGATATGCAGTTCCCGCTTACTTGTAAGCTACATCCATATTCCCCACAACATTGATCAATGCTAATGTGACAACAGGATCTTGCACCAGCCCTCATCGAATCGATCAAGACAGCCGGCCTCGTGCTCGTGACGGATATCACAGACTCACCTGAAGATGGCAGCGGTCAGTCGAAGCCTGCGATTGCGCAGCCGAGGCATCGGTCGACCCCGGATGGAGTAGATGGGTATTTGAGGGGTAATGGGGTTTTGTGCTTCAACGAGACGGTGGATATGTAGGGGGCTTGATGAGGGTGGAGGCGTGACGTTAAATGATTGGGAGGTTGGGTTGGAAGGCGCAATATAGATGGAAGATACTGTCAAACTTTGGAGTTTCCATGGGGACACGCTTTGAGGTTTATGAGTAAGCGTTGAGATGGATGGGCGGGATACGTATTTCTTGGAGTGGCGTGGGTTGAATCGTGGAAAATGTGGCAATTTGAAGTAGGCGTGGTCTTGGGGTGACATGATGTATGCTACTGGATAGTCCGTCGCTCAGAGAACATACTCCAAAAACATGATGTCTCATAGTGAAAAGCTGCTTCGTGCTGTGGCAAGCCTCACATGCTCGTAGGAATAGGCAAGGGTCTACGCTACCGAAAGCTACCCGCGCTAAGAAAATATACCGGACGACGGCATGACTGCCGCGGCACATCGACCCACCACTACGCACGCCTCTGCTCCTTCACCTTGTGTCTTCTCCATAGCGTTCTAGCGCAAGTCACGACCATGATGCGATAATGTCGGCGTTCTACACTTTCACCCCGTTGTTGCGGCGGAGCGGATTAACACCGTCATGGACGTGCCGAGCATGTTCGAACTCGCCGGCGCCGACGATACCACGACATAATGCTTTGACGAACGGAAGATACGCAGGGAAGGGCTTTGCGACGAGGGCAGAGGCTCCAGGGAAGAGAAACGCCGCCAATGTCGCCAGAGCGGACGGCAGCGCAACCGCGAGCACCATACGGACAGACCCCGCGAATGCTGGAGGCCAGGGTAACGCGAATCCCAACAGCGGGCGCAAGAGCAAGCGGCGGAGAAGACTGGTGATTGCTGGAGGCGCTCTTACCATTGGCGCTGCAGCCCTCACCATCAACGACGACGCAAAGCATGCGGCAACGGCAGCAAAGCGAAGTTACAGAGTCGCAGAGACGCTGGCGCTGAACATCAAGGAGTATGCATAGGACTCGTGAGCGTATAAGAGGAAGACGGCTAACCTCTACTCCTCAGCTACCGCACCACGCTCAAGCTCGACGCCGACCCAGACTATCCCACCCTCCTCAAAGAATGCCACCTCCGCTGCGCCAAACGAACACTCCGCACCCTCGAGCTAAACGGCTCCATCTTCATAAAACTAGGCCAGCACCTAAGCAGCATGAACTACCTGCTCCCAAACGAGTGGTGCGACACCTTCATCCCCCTCCAAGACAAATGCCCCGTCTCGTCCTTCGAGTCCATCCAAGCCATGGTCCTCAAAGACACAGGCCACGCCATACCCGACTACTTCTCCACCTTCGACCCCGTCCCCATCGGCGCCGCGTCCCTCGCCCAAGTACACATCGCCACCATCAAAGAAACCGGCCAAAAAGTCGCCGTCAAAGTCCAACACCCCGCGCTGGACGAGTGGTCCAAACTCGACCTGGGCCTCACATCCTTCACCTTCTCGACGCTCAAGTACTGGTTCCCAGAATACGACCTCACCTGGCTCTCCGACGAAATGGAGCACTCCCTCCCACAAGAACTCGACTTCGCCCTCGAAGGCAAAAACGCCACGCGCGCAAAAGAATACTTCTCCCGCGTCTCCGACGCACCCGTCGTCATACCGCAAGTCCTCTGGGCAAAGCGCCGCATCCTAGTAATGGAATACGTATCTGGCTGTCGCCCCGATGATCTCGCAGCGCTGGATGCACAAGGCATAGATCGCGACGAGGTCTCCGCTGCGCTGGCGCGGATATTCAATGAGATGATTTTCGGGCGCGACGCACCGCTTCATTGCGATCCGCATGGCGGGAACATTGCGATTAGATATCATCCTGGCCGGCGCGGTAAAGCGAATTTCGATGTCGTGTTGTATGATCACGGCTTGTACCGCGATATACCAATCCATCTCCGTCGATCGTACGCGAAGCTCTGGCTCGCGGTGCTGGACGCTGACGAGGGTGGCATGCGGCGGTACGCGTATGAGGTCGCGGGCATTGGCGAGGAGCATTTCCCGCTTTTCGCGAGCGCGATTACGGGGCGGGATTATACTGTTCTTGCAAGGAAGAATGGTGGGGTGGCGAGTAGTCGTACGAATGAGGAGAAGAAGGTTATCGGCGATGCGTTGGGGGAGGGTATGTTGGAGAGTTTGATTCAGTTACTCGGACAAGTACCTAGAGTTATTCTCTTGATCCTCAAGACAAACGACCTCAGTAAGTCCCTTCCCACCCTTCCTTTCCCCTTCACAGATACCTAACCCACCCACCAGCCCGCTCCCTAGACGAAGGCCTCCAAACACGCCAAGGCCCCCTGCGCACCTTCCTCATTCTCGCGCGCTACGCCTCGCGCACCGTGTACGAAGAGGCGCTGGATAATTTACACGGGAGTGTACTTTGGCCTGGGAATTTGCTTACGTGGGTGGTGGCGTGGGGGAGGTATGTGAGGGTGGAGGTTAAGCTGGGGGTGTTTGAGTGGGGGTTGAGGGTTAGGTCGGGGTTGGGGTGGGAGGGGGTTGATGTTGGTGGTGCTGGGGCTGGGGGAGGCGGGAGGGATAGTTTTAGGGAGGAGTAGAGGTGGGGCGGCGGGGGGAGTTATGAATGAACTGAGATGGATATTTCGACCCACTTCGATGTTGTGAGAGCGTGAATGCTACAGGCATGTGCTAAGTAGTCAGCATCTAACGCATGCGGTCAAGGATACGAATGTCTGCATCCAAAAGGGAATACGGCACGCAGTAACAGGTTCGAGTTCGCCAACGCGGATACAGCGGATCGGCCGGGAAGCTAGATACATTCGATGGATGATGTCGTGTGGTACTGTAATATGTTGAATTTGTACTAGAAGGGCCAGATGGACGGTGTATGGTGAACGGTACATGCAGGTGAAAGTACTTTATGCGCCTATCACTGGATGTACTGTGTCGTGGGTATATGTGAGTCCGCGGGTGGATAGTGGAGTGGTTGTTGAGGCGTTTGTGAATTGACATCATCGATAACTACACTCACTCGAATGGTCGGAACATGAGTAGCTATTTTAAGAAGATAGACAGACGTTGATGCGAGAAATGTTACCGCATCGTCTCTGTATATACTTGCGAGATTGATAGATACCTCACAATACTGCTTTCGTCGACGTGCATGTCAAATCAGGCCAGCATCGTTCGCAAGCAAGCGGGGCAACGCAACGGCCAAGCGCAGTGCAACTCTCGTCACCACTCAATTCGACCCGACCGGCTGCTTGGAAGAGGCGACGGTAGCTAGCTTCATACTTGCTAGTTGTTCTTCAGATTGCATAATCAGCGACGGCGGCTCGTCCTTCGTTATTGCCCGTCGCATTCGCCTTTGTATCGTCTAGTCTAACGTGCGCTCGGTCCATCGTTTCCGCACAGCCTCCTCCGCTTCACCACCGCTCGCCGCAGCCCGCCAGGAGACGCCAACGTCAAACACGACCACGACCACGACCACGATCACGATCACGATCACGACCACGACACCACCCGAGCTGAGACGGGCACTCTACCACCGCGAGCTCTGAGAGCCGCACCTCTCCCTACCCGCTCGACCGCGCAGCCATCATGGACGCCGCCGGCCAGCCCAACCTGCGCATCACCAGTGCGTCCTACCCGAATGCTCCCCGGCCCAGGACAGGCACTGACAGACGACAGTTATCGCCGCCGACGGGCTCTACAAGCGCGATGTCTTCCGTACGGGCCAGTATACCTCAGATATCCTGACATGCCGCTGACGGGTGCGTGACAGGCTTCCCGGATCCCTTCTCCGTGGCCACGATCAACGGCGAGCAGACGCGGACCACGAGCGTCATCAAGAAGACGCTGAACCCCTACTGGAACGAGAGCTTCGACATGTGCGTGTCTGCTATATACATATCTGTAGATGTATAATGAAGCTAATGCTGCGCAGGAAGGTCAACGAGGAGAGCGTCCTCGCGGTGCAGATCTTCGATCAGAAGAAGTTCAAGAAGAAGGACCAGGGCTTCCTCGGCGTCATCAACGTCCGCATCGGCTCCGTCATTGACCTGGACGCCGGCGGTGATGGTACGTCGCGACAGCTCTATCTCTTCCTACCCGCCACTGACACGCCGCAGAGATGCTCACACGCGACCTCAAAAAGTCAAACGACAACATGGTCGTCCACGGCAAGCTCATCCTCAACCTCTCCACTAACCTCTCCGCCCCCATCAGCCAGGGCGCTGCGAATGCCACCCGTCCCACCCCTTCCCCGCACCCCTCAGTCAGTGGCCCTGCGGTGAACGGCTCCACCCCACAGCAGTCCACCAACAACCTCCACCCCGACGTCTTCCCCGGCCAACAACGACCCCCAATGTCTGCCCAAGCCTCTGCGAACCGCCTCAGCCAGCCGCCCTCGACTGCGCCCCCGCTAGGTCCTGCCCCGCCAATGGGCGCCCCCAACGGAGCACCACCGGGGCAATCGCGGACAAATGGCGGATACAGTGCGTTCGAGGATGCCCAAGGGAGGCTTCCGAATGGGTGGGAAAGACGTGAGGATCATCTTGGCCGCACATACTACGTCGACCACAACACCAGGCAGACGACGTGGATCAGACCAGGAGCGGGCTTCAGTCAGACGGATTCACAGAACGCCATGGCCGCGCAGACCCAGCAGGAACGCACCCGGCATCAGAACCGCATGCTGCCAGAGGACCGCACAGGGGCTAATTCCCCCACCCTCGCCGAGCGCCAACCGTCACCGCCCGCTGGTTCGGCCAGTGCGGTGAGCATGATGGCTACTGGTGCTACTACCGCCGGTACGGGAGAATTGCCGTCAGGATGGGAGCAGCGACATACACCAGAAGGACGGCCGTACTTTGTCGATCACAACACGCGGACGACTACCTGGGTCGACCCCCGCCGACAGCAGTACATCAGGATGTACGGCGGCCAGAGCGCCAACGGCAGCACTATCCAACAGCAGCCCGTGTCGCAGCTCGGCCCGCTGCCATCAGGATGGGAGATGCGACTCACCAACACCGCACGCGTGTACTTTGTCGACCACAACACCAAGACCACCACATGGGACGACCCGCGATTACCGTCCTCGCTCGATCAGAACGTGCCGCAGTACAAGCGTGACTTCCGCCGCAAGCTCATCTACTTCCGATCGCAACCAGCGCTGCGCATTGTTAGTGGCCAGTGCCACGTCAAGGTTAGGCGGACGCATATCTTTGAGGATTCATACCACGAGGTTATGCGGCAGAGTGCTGCGGATCTGAAGAAGCGACTCATGATCAAGTTTGACGGCGAAGACGGTCTGGATTATGGCGGTCTCTCGCGAGAATTCTTCTTCTTGCTTTCCCACGAGATGTTCAACCCCTTCTACTGCCTGTTCGAGTACTCCGCGCACGACAACTACACCCTCCAGATCAACCCGCATTCCGGCATCAATCCTGAACATCTGAACTACTTTAAGTTTATTGGACGTGTTGTTGGTTTGGCCATCTTCCATCGCCGCTTCCTGGATGCCTTTTTCATTGGCGCTTTCTACAAGATGATTCTGAGGAAGAAGGTGTCGTTGCAGGACATGGAGGGCGTGGATGCTGATTTCCATCGCAATCTGGAATGGATGCTGTGAGTTGATGAGCTATGTGTTGAGGCGAAGCTAATGTTTGCAGGAACAATGATATCACCGATGCACTCGAATTGACCTTTGCCACGGACGACGAGCGGTTCGGCGAGACGGTCAGCATTGAGCTGAAGCCTGGTGGTGAGGAGATTGAAGTTACCAACGAGAACAAGGGCGAATATGTTGAGTATGTACAAATGACATACTCAGCGACTTGAATACTGATACCCCCAGACTCATCACCGAATGGCGCATCCAAAAGCGCGTCGAAGAGCAATTCCAAGCCTTCATCACCGGCTTCCACGAGCTCATCCCCGCCGACCTAGTCAACGTCTTCGACGAGCGCGAGCTCGAACTTCTAATCGGCGGTATCGCCGATATCGACGTGGACGACTGGAAAAAGCACACCGATTACCGCGGCTACACGGAAAACGACGAAGTCATCCAGAACTTCTGGAAGTGTATTCGTAGCTGGGACGCTGAACAAAAGTCTCGCTTGCTGCAATTTGCGACGGGCACGAGTCGTATTCCTGTTAATGGATTCAAGGACTTGCAGGGAAGTGATGGACCGAGGAGGTTTACGATTGAGAAGGCGGGAGAGCCGAATCAGTTGCCGAAGAGTCATACTTGGTACGTATATTCAGTGGGAGAGGGGAGAGTTGGATATATGCTAACGTGTGTCTGTGATATAGTTTCAATCGCTTGGATTTACCGGGTTATAAGAGTTTTGAGCAGTTGAATCAGAAGCTTACGATTGCTGTGGAGGAGACTGTTGGGTTTGGACAGGAGTAAGGGGTTGGCGAGGGAGGGGATTGGATGGATGGAGTTGTGGAGGGGAGTGTATAAAACTCGGGGCGAGCGAGTAAGGGAGTAGTGAGAGTCGGGCAGGCAGGCAGTCATATATTGGATCATCATTTTTTTTTCTTCGTTTTTCACGTCGTTTTATGGGCGTTTTTACGGTGGGATCGGAAAGGATTGGATTGTATCGCACTCTCTTTTCTAGCTAGTCAGTCAAGTCATAACACGAGACAAGAGACGAAGTTGTCTTGCGGGTGTTCGGATGAGTGGCGCATGTGAGGTGATATATTTGGTGGTGTCGATCCGGGTCGAGATTGCCGTTGGGGTGAGACTAGAGGAGATGGGATTGGATAGGGTAAGGCGGCGCGAGGCTGAATCTTCGATTGATTTTGTGGATGGAGTGGAATGGGAGTATGCCTTGCTCCGCGCTAGTTAGTGTAGTTGACAGGCGAAGTTTGTTGGATAAATAAGTAAGTGTTCCAACTTGCCATCCATTTCCTTTCTCTTTTCTTGTACGCATTTTCCAGACGGGACTTCAAACCACGAATCACGAACGAATCGCGGATTAAGGGAATAACGGATTGGCTGGCACTTGGAAGAATTGAAGGGATATGAGGGCGCATAATGTTTTTGGATGGACGATTCACACACCTGTACGTTGTTTTCCTTTCTACTCTCTCTTCTTTCTACTGAGCTTATTATTAGATAGGGCGATCTCACGCTAGGAGAATGGCTTTTTTACAGCTTGGTTGGGGGGTTGGTGGGGCAGGTTGTTGTGTGGTTTATTTGGAGGAAGGTTTTGGGGATTGGGGTTGGGGACGAGAAGGACGAGGAGAGTGGGGAGGAGGAGAAGGAGGAGGATGGGGATGGGGATGAACAGGGAGAAGGGGGAGGGAGAAGGGGAGAAATGGCAAGGTAGTGAGTAAGCAGAAGTGAGCAAGACTTCATGCGTACGCAAGCTAAACCCTAGAGAAGAGTTGGACTATGAATAATTGTTACCCAACATTTCAAGAAAGCGTAAATTGGATATACGCACGACTAGAAGCCGTTTTTCTTCATCCCATCCCCTTCCAAATTCCCCACAAATGCTCCTTACACCTTTTCGCGCACGCATATATCTCCCTTTCAAAGAGGAAAAGTCAAATAACTGAAATCTCCACCCTACCTCACAGACGGTAGTGTAGTATGCGCATCCTGAAACATGCATTTTATATGTCGTGTCCAGACGAGCCGCATCACTCATCAAAGGCGCGTGAAGTCCTGCGAGGCCTAGCAACCTCCGACACGCCAAAGAAGATAGCTACTCGAGGACCGTGAGCTGAAGAGGAAGAAGGGCGTGTAGTCTACGAGTGTTACGTATTACGCGCGAATTTTTCTGGTGAGGTGAGTCTACGAACGTTATGCGCAGTAGATACCCGGAGCAAAGATGCAGAATTAGAATCAGATTTAGCTTGTTCTTGAGTGAAGTGAAGTGAAGTCGCTTGCCCTGTCCGCGATACCAAGCGCATCGTCATTCCCAAGAGTCAATGGTAGACCTACACTCGAGAGGATTTGATGCAGCGAATGCAAATGCATGACTGCTGACTCGTGCTGGCGAGAGCCGCATGGACTAAGGCTTTGCGATATTAGCGTGCGGTTTCTCTTCTCTTCCGTTAAGAGAGGCGTGAGGAGATGTGGCTTTGGGGATGAGAGTAGCGGGATCCACGGGAAGTAGATGGAGTGAACGAAGGGCATATGCTGTACTGCGGCACTGTTCCTCGATATGGTAGATGTGACAAGGACCTGCGGGGAGTTCACCTTGCAAAGAGAGGTACGGACTCGGCTGGTGTAGCGGTATCTGCATCGAAAGTCTGGACCGCACATGTAAACACTGAGTATCCAGTCCCTTGAGCTCTGATGTCGTACACCTCTCAGACATGACTTGAATCCAATATGTGCGCGTGCTAACATAATTATAGCTTACTTCTGATCTTGTTCTGACGATCCACATGAATTCTAATTAGCTGCACGATCGAACACCGTCGTTTTGGACGCAGCTGTAGCTGAATGCTGCTGTCCGATTCGTGGATCAGTAACAGAACGCTACGAAGCCATTGGTATACCAAAGAAAAAGCATTTTTGTGCGTGTACTACGCCCGGGCATCATTTCGAAAGAACAAAGACTTCAGTATTCGCGTTGGAATATCTGGACGGGGTTAAGATTGACTGGTCGACAAGAATGTGGAGCGGTGTCACAAACCAGCAAATGTATCGCCGAAATTGTCGACATGGCAAAAGTTTCACGCGTCCACCTTCTTGGCCATGTTGTTTTGGCGCACTCTGGGCCCTCCACATCGTATTACAGCGTCATGCGCACTATTGGCCTCAACCAAAACCATCAAGCAGCGTAAAGCCATCATGACTTCTCTTTCCAGGTCGAGTAGTATATCAGACCGTCCGCACGCTCTCTCAATAACACATCATACCTCCACCTCCTCTTCCTCAGTACCACCAAATCCAATCCCAAAATGCTCCTCAACACCATCGGAAGCGCTCTCCTCGTCACAACGACCATAGCTACACCTCTCCTCAACGTTGACCAGTTCCTCGGTCAAGTCACCAAGAACATCGCCGCCTGCCCAGACGGTTACGTTCATGCTTGCTGCGGCATGCCTTCCCTGCTACTCAGCGACAAGAACGTCAAGAACAGCAAGAACAAATACTGTTTCGCTGACCCCGCTGGCAATCCCGTCGGTATGATTTGATGCCCGAGGAATTTGCTCGAGATACTTCTACTGACGGTTTCGCCAGGCGGAACTACGTTTGACGTGTACTGCACTGCATTTGGAAGGCCTAGCTGCTGTCCTGGAAAAGACGTACGACTTGCACGCCATCTCTGGGCTTGTGAGTTCTTGGCTGACTTTGTTGCAGGTTACGATTGCTGTTGGCGAGGAGTGCATGGAGAATTTGCCGGCAGTGGGGAAATTGCTTGGATAGATGGCGAAGATTTGTTCTTTGTGTCAGCGCGTGTGCTGGAAGGGGGGTAGCGCTAGTTGGTGTGGAGTGCGGAGTGTAGCTTTTCCTGGGTGAAATATAGTCAGTCTTTACCGAACATGTGCGCTTTGTGCACCTTGAGATTCGTGATTGCCATGCTTCTTGTGTCTGAGCCAGCTCATTAGTAGGGATGGACAGTGCTGTGATACTCTCGGATGTGATATCATTCGACCGTTGAGATACCTGAGTATTCAAAACACTGGTCTTCTACGCGACACGCAAGCTGTCAGTAGACCAAGTCGGAGGTTCAGACGTTCAAAGTGCTCTGAAACCACATCCAGAAGAAAGGAGAGGTATGGTGGTCGGCGGTGTGGCACATAATCGATGAAACTACCGAACTTAGCGAGGAAAGATAGAGCGATTTGATCTTTCGCCGCTCTCGTGATCAGGGCGGAGGAGGCTTCCAAATGGCGCTGAGCGTTCAGCGTGATCAAAGTGCTCTTTGATGATGTTTGGTAGTCTAGCATTAGCAGCGGACGGAGGACTTCGGGATGGCCACCGCCATGGAAAAGGCAAAGACCACCGCCGAGCTATCGCAGCCACATCCGGACTTCTCCATGCATCTTCGCCAAGAGCGTACGACCCGTCAGTTCGGCGATCACATGCGGGAGCCAGGAAAAATTCAGATACACTGGTATCACGATGGCCGCTATACGAGCCACGTCCTTGTTCGAGTCCTGGCCTGCGCCTTGGTCCTCAAGCTGTCCTACCACACGCTATACATCCTCTTTGTTTGATCGCGACGATCAGCAGTGCTTTCCATCAGATCGTGGACTGGTAATAGAACGCCATCAGCGGCTTCGAGGTATCTACCACACCGTGTATGCTCGCTACTAGGAGATCATCCACAAACCTTTATCTCTCCGCGGGAAGCACCGCGCAGCACTATCATTGCTCTTATCGTTACCTCTCTCCTTCATCAATCATGCGTTCCGCCATACTTACCACGGTGCTCCTTGCCGCCGCGGCCGTTGCGGCCCCAACAGGTACCCTCCTCCAGCGTAGCGAGCTTGGAAGTCGCTATCTGCTGGGCGACATCGAGAAAACGGCCGACGAGATCCATGTCCGTCAGCCTGTCGGAGACTTTCTCCACAATTTCGAGGTTCTAGCTCATGGTATAGTCCATGGTGAAGGTGACCATGATGGCCATGGCGACTATAGTGACTACGATGACGACGAGGATTCCCAGGATGTAGGTGCTTCTTCTCTTATACTCATGGAGTCCATTGCTTACATTGCTCGCCAGGCAATTGACGTACTTCGCAAACGCGAATCAGGCAGCGTTCAGAGCGACACGTCGAAGCTCTCTATTCGTAAAATCCGAAGAGGGCACGAACGTGCCTCTAAGTCTTCGATTGACTCCCCCAACACCGTGGTTCGTCGCGTCCTGAAGTCTGTACAAAACGTCGTTGAGTCGCTCGAAAACACGCCCGAGGATGTTGCGCCGGTAAGTTGTTTGGCCATCGTACACAGCTACAGTATAAATCACTAACGGTACTTGCTAGGATACTGCCAGCGATCCCAAGCGACGAATACTCAGTGCTGGGCTTGTAGTGGACGTATATCGCGTTTTACCTCCTGTGAACGTTGTTTTACGCAAGACCCGTGGTCTTGTAGGCGACACGCTTGCTAACCTTCCTAAGCTGGATAGGCCCTATCTGCATCGTACTCATATTCTGAGCGAAATCGCCCCCTTAGTCTCGACCTAGCCCGGGTCGGAATGCTGTACGAGGTGGCGGTGTACGAAACTCCTCTTTTGTTTGTTTCCAAGGAGACTTTACTATCGAAGGCCTTGCTTCGGTTGATTGTGATGTATTTGTGTACGACGTGTCTGATTTTGGGCTTTAGTGAGGACAGATGACGGCCCACCCCAGTCGCTACCACAATGTAATCAATCCTTTCGTTCGAGAGACATGAATGTGCTTTCGTGATGCGCAGAGGCTCGAAACATGGTGGATCTAGCCCCAACCCTCTTTTTACCCCACATGTTAGCGGACGTAACGAACCTCTTTGCAATCGTCATTGCCAACCTTGACTGACGACTCACATCCTCTCGCCCGATGTCCTGCGGTGTGGCATGCGAGTCCTTGAGTAGCCTTGCTTGCTAGACAGTGACGAAGGGAGTTCGAGGTGTAGCGATGGCAATCCAGATCCAGCTTACACATGTCTTGAAAGTAGTAAGACAATCCAAGTTGGAAGGTACGTGGCCTGAGTGTGGTTGCAACAACGTGCAATGCCCAGAAGTGCATATCAGCTCATACATGCGTCTCTCCAGGACCGACCCAGAAGCTGATTCCGCAAGATGCCAAAGCTCATCAGGTCGCTAGGTGTTAGTGAGCCTGACCATCGGGCCCACCTCCACGTTGAGGCAAAGTAGCATCGATAGCCGAAGCGGCGAGATCTCGGGTTCAGAGCCTCATGCCGCGCACGTTGCGAGCGTTGCAGTCGATCATCCGCCGTCCAAAGTCAGACCCACGTAAGCACCGTCAACCTCCGGCATCATAGTGGTACCGTGTCGTACGTCCGTCGGTGAAAGAAGCCGAACAAGGAAGTTTCTGCGCAAAAAGTATAGTTTCGGGACGTATTTCGGATGAAGAAACTGTACGCATGTTGAGACTCATGTAACTGTCAGCAGGAGGTGTTGCATGAGTAACGAGTGTGGGACTGCCAGCGGAGTTATCAGTAGGCCCGCAAAAAGTTCGCACGAGGCCAGCCAGTCAACGGTCTCGGGGTAAAGTCGCAGTTTGCCGGCCGAAGTGGAGCCGTGGGGTGGGTAGCGCAGTGGATCATCTATCCGGGAATTCCTGATTATCAAAGCAGTGCTTTCTTTTTGACCGGGCAGATGGAACGGAGGAAACTCGTAGTTGAGCTTGCATATAGTTTTGCGGTCGCTCTCGCAGAGACAGGACTCACGATTAGTGATGCAGTATGGGTGTGACTAAACATGGTGTAATTGTGAAAGACTGTTATAATGAAAGTGCTGCTCGGCGCAACATCGCATGATAATCGCAAAAGGGAATCCCATGGAGGACAGTGCTGCGAAGATGCTGGTTGACGTTGCGGTTACTTCAGCCCTGTGGGTAGACTGTTAGGTGGAGAAGCCGGGTCTGATTGCCCTGCATGAAAAGCAATCGATGGAACATACTGATGTGCTTTGCATGTTCCAACAACATGTTTTGATGCTATCAAGGTGTTGTACAGATATGTACGTCGTCACTGTTCCAAATCGAGCTGTGCAGTTTATTCGTGATGATCGTGGTTGCAGAGCAGACCTCGAAGTGTGTGTGTGTGTGACCTGACATGCCTCAGGCGTCATCAACAAGTGATCGACATCTGGAACGGCAGAAATTCTCGTCACCAAGCCCAGCCGACGCAGGGTCTTACACACCCGCGACCGTGGATTGGGTGACAGACACGCTAGAAGGATAAAGTCCGCAGGGGTGCCTACCCTGAAGCAAGCCGTTGACGATCTATGACTGCATCAGTTGTTTTGGGCGATGATGGGCGCCCTGAAGCCCAGCAGGATATTGAAACAGTTCGCGAAGGTAAAGATTAGCGTGAAGGTTTATTGGTTGTTGTGGAGATAGAAACTTGAACTGCAGGTTCTTCTGGCTGAATTGTGAAAGGAAGAGGCAGTTGAGTGATGATGTCACTCCTGCCAAGCGAGATATTTGCGTCTAAGCGACCTTGTCGCAAAAGAATGCGAGGTGGAACGCGGCGTCACATTTCGTCCGACATGGAGCAAAGTCTGTTCAAATATGCGGTTCCTCAATATCCGATGCACGCCGAAAACCTCGGTCCATTCTAGATGTCTAGAAGTTGTGGCAAGTAACTTCCATGCTGTGCACCTCGACCAATAGGCGGCTGCCGACGGCTTTACGAGGCCTAGAACTTGTGGCGCAGCCAGCCCTATGCGCTGTAGCCGTTTCCGGGTCCGCCGAAGATAGAAGCGATGGGCTCTCCACCAATCGCGGCATGTACTTGCCCGATCTGATGCTCTCTCCACGTTGGACATGCGACCTCTGTGGCTGCAGATTGTTGCATTATTGCTTGCAACGGTGCGGAGTCCCCTTTCAGCAGACATGAATCCCAGGCACAGAGTCTTCCTGGTATGCTCTTGGCTTCACGGTGCGATTGCGGTATCTTGCACAGCCGTTGTGGGATACTTGCTACCGAACGGGCGTATGGACTACATCGGTCTGCACAATATATCGAATTGCTGGGATTCCTAGTGTTCAGACTATTGGTCGATGGGATGATCTCCAGTTTCAGACAACGGGAGTCGCATGCTCCACGTTGGTAGACGAGATCTCTGGGCATGTTGCCACCAGATCTAGGTATCTATCCATAGAACACGAGCTGCAGGTTATCGACGGATGTCTTCGCGATACCATGTGGCCTCGTACACCGCTACGCGGCAGTCGACAATGGTAGCTGAAAGAAATGTGACTCTGAAGCTGCAATCATGCAACGTGACGAACCACGCGACTAGACATGTGACCAGACAATACACTGGCCAGAGCTGTGGCTGGTGCTGGTGTGCATAGATCCGACATGTCCAGATTGAGTATCACGAGCGAGTGTGTTGTCGTGTACTCCTAATCTGACGGCCAACTGTGCGAGGCTGCACCGCCTGCAGTACACGATACGACCATACGGTCGCACTATCAGAGCCAAGCAGCTGGTAACACTGCAGTCGCACTTGGGAAAGACTCGGAGCCACGCGCCGAAATGCTTGCAAATCCATCGGCGCTGCTTCTTGCGCTGCTTCTTGCGCTGCTTCTTGCGCTGCTTCGAGGTTCTCGCGGCCTCGTCGCTTCGCAACCGCATGTCCTGCTATACACATGCTCGCAAATATCGTCCAGACACTGACAGATGATGGCCCATTATTTCGGGCACATTTCGTGGTTGAACCGGCAATATCACTCGGCTGCGATCCGAAAATTCAGTGAGGCGCAGTCGGTGCATTCAATCCAGGGTCCATCACGGCTCTACCGGGGCAGGCGCAGATCTGCAGGAAAAGTGGGCCACTCCTACCTTCCAGAAGCTCGGCGCTAGCGGCTGACCCCTGTCGTCGACTGCGTCATCGGCTCAATATGAAAGACAGCCCATATGCTCACATATCAGCACCCAAGCCCATCTAAACTGTCGCTCAGCAATTTACAAGCACGCCGACACGCACGAGAGTCGCACTTATATCCGATAATCCGAATTAGACCGGCCACTTGGTTATTATTCCACGACATTCCGTTGTTGACGACCCAGATCACCTCATCAAGCAGTCTGTACTCAAATCGGCGAACCCAATCCGACTCCTCGGCCAGTGACTCGGCTAGTAGTATAAAGACACTTGCCACCCGCACTTGGGCCCTTACTTTTTCCCTTCCGACATAATGTTAGCGCAAACTACACGACGTCAGCACATACCGCAACAATCGACATCGTCACCACAATCCTCCCAACTCTCATACCAGCACCTTCCTCAGCAGTTCGCCGCCCAACAACACTTCTTCGACCAGAAACTGCTGCACGATTATCTGGAGTCCCAGCAACAGTCGTCGAACCACTATATGACGAACGCATACACCGACTTCGCGAACCCGGCCATTCGAATCCAGCAGTCGACACCAACACCGCAGCTGTCTCAGAGCGGCTTTGCGCAGCCATCGATGCTCTCGACGAGCCACAACGACGCCGGCTTCGATTCTTGGAACTACGGCAACGCACAGAGCCAGTCATTGCAGACACCCACTAGCGCAGGACAGAACCGCGCGTCCTCGTCGTCCTCTGCAGGCTCGAATACCTCGCAGTACCAGTCTATCGGACACTCCACCGGTTACCAGTACGTCGCTCAGCCCGAGAATTTGCCTTCGCATTATACGCGGGTCGACTCTTCGAACATGGCTGACAGACGCACCAGGACCTTCTCGAACCATCTACCCACTCCCACACACACGCCTACCCAGGACACGTTCACCGCTGCGACTAACTTCAACTACACACCCACATCGGCCAACATGGACCAAACCATGTCCGCACACATGTCGATGAAGCAGGCGCTCATGGAGCAGGGCGATGACGTGCCGGAGTTTGCGCACTCTGCCAGGCAGTCAGTATCCAGCTACGGCCACGACTCGCCTGCTACGCCACGCACATCGCACGGCGATGACACCGACTTCAAAGCCCCCCAGAATGGTGAGACTCCTCACACGGTTGACTCTTGGCTCTTCAATCAGTTCTGTGCTTACCATGACCCTCTAGATACACGACCACAGCACACTGTACCAAAGTTTGAGAGGACATATACCGATATTGCTGCCGACAATTTCTACGATCCCAGTGCCGTCGCGCAGTCAATACAGCAGACCAAGCCAGCGCAGTCCTCGTTGTTGTCGCCGTACCGCAACAATGCCAATGACAAGGTTCAACGCGCGTTGCAAGCAGCTCAATACGCGCGCTCGCAGTCTCCCAGCAGCACGATGTCAAGAAGTGACTCGCCGTTTCGCAAGGGGTCGCCATACCGACAGCCAGCCAACAGCTTCAGTGTTAGCTCACCAATGGTCGGCACTGCCGCGGCAGCACGTGAGCAGAATCACAAGGCAGACGCAGCCTATGGAATGAAGTCACAAATGCAATCTAGCCAGGATTCCGAACCGAAAACGATCTCGCCAAAGGATGCTCTTCTGGATTACCGGGAAGGTGACGAGGAGTCGAAGGTGTCACTGTTCCCCGACAGCGGCGCAGAGTACGACGCCCAATACACCAGTGGCGACCAGTACAGGAACGTTACCCAGTCCAACTTCGATACACCTTCTTCATCACAGCAGTCATACAGTCGCGAAAGCTGGGCTACACCGCAATTTTCACCAAGTTACTCTACTGCCGCGGGCCCATCGCTGCAGACATCAACGAGTTTCAACTTCGCCACTCCAACGCAGACTACCATGAATGGCATGTCAATGCCCTCGACATCACAATATCGGTCAGCATCGAACAACCTGATGGTAGATTCGACACCGGAGTTCCCAGCACATCTCACATCGATGGAGTCTAGTGCGAGCGAAGCGGAGCCACCAAACAGCCAGTCAAGCGATCAATTGTTACAGAAGCCTACTGCGTCAGGTGCCAACTCTGGCACTTACTCGTGCACGTATCATGGCTGCTCACAGCGTTTCGAAACTCCACAAAAGCTGCAAAAGCATAAGCGCGAGGGTCATCGAAATGCCAATCCTGGACCAAGCATGACATCAGCGGCTATATTAGAGCGAAACTCACAGGCGGGCCCACACAAGTGTGAGCGCATCAACCCCACAACCGGCAAGCCTTGCAACACCGTATTCTCTCGTCCGTACGATCTTACCCGACACGAGGATACGATTCACAACATCCGCAAGCAGAAAGTTCGCTGCGCGTTGTGCGTCGAGGAGAAGACTTTCTCACGCAACGATGCGCTGACGCGACACATGGTAAGGATTCATCATGCAACACGCAATTACACGGCGCAGCCTAGCTAACGATTTTTGCAGCGTGTTGTCCATCCTGAGGTCGATTTTCCTGGCAAGCATCGTCGACGAGGCGGTAATCATGATTGAGTGATCAATCAAGGTCGCAATGACGCCAGCGGCCGAGCGCCGCGGAGACTCGCATTCCCTCGCACGACCGGTACATTCTGGAACGCTTCCGCCAACACCACAAAGTTGCAATGCACTTTCGGGACGCCCGAACATCATGCGTCGCGTTCCAGAGCGGCCGTCATGGTTATCTTTAGATTTACATCTTTTCGCAAGCCTGCCGCAGCAATACCTTTGCCGGAAGAAGCTGCGGCGTTGCTTCGCACCTTCAACGTTCTGCATTCTTCGCATTTCGGCGCGCTCCGCCCGCACGAAGTGCGGTGTTTCCTATTTCCGATTCAATCAGCAATGCATTGCGTGGGGAATGTCGCTGGACGGCAAAGGGCTGCATAACCGGTGTTTCTTCGCTGTACATTACTTTCTGTCTTTTTTCTCCTTGGTAATGATTCTAGCGCTCGAACGGTTGTACGAAAGAGATGGATATGAATGGCTTATGTTTTTGGAAATGCGATGATGAATATAGACGAGCCGTTTCGTGGTTCAATTTTGCTCCGTAAGGGCAGTTTCGCAATTGTATAACAACATTTCAAGCATAAAAGTTGGAGCACACTTTTTCATGTTTTTCTTGAGATTTGTAAACACTACATATTGGGTTGAGCTGAGCGAAGTTTCCCAGTCCTATTGCAGATAGTACGCGCCTCGAGTAAAATATACGCAGTCAACTCGTAGAACGTCAACGTGCCGTTCATTCACACAACAGAAACATCTCTACCAGCACTCTAATTTCCAACTCAAGTCAACTCTCCATCGCAATCGCGCACACCGACACACTTCCTCTTCCAACACCAACATCCCACCCACCTCCGAACTTGTCGCACGACCCATAAAATGCATGCAGCATCGGACGTCCTGCCACACTGTGTTCCTGTCAGCACTCTAATCCCCGATCGCGATCTGGACCTGTTTTTCCATTGTAGCGGTTCAGGCCGTTGGCGCTAGGTGTGGGGTGCACGGCCTCGGATCTAGGCATCGTAATGGTTGTTTGTTCAGTGCAATTTTCGAAGCATGAGATGTAAGGGGGGACATCGATTTGGACGAGGTGTGGGAGTGAGAAATGTAATGCTGGTAGAGATTGGGAATCTATTTTGGGTATTGTATGCACGATTCGTTTGGGAGGGGGGAAGGTTGTCGTGGTAGGGCTGGATATGTGGTAAGGTTGATCATGGAAGCGATCGGCAGTATGACATTTGAGCATTGGAAGGGATCATCGTGATTTGGTAGGATGTGCTGATTGGCATGCATACCCAAATCAACGCGGTGCTGCGGGTTGCCGACTTATGCTAGAACCGATCAATATGATAGCGGGAGCTTACATTGTCTTTCTGATCCGTTTTTGTTCAGCCTGGGTATATACACGATTATGATGGCCGGTTTGCATGGAAGCAACATCATCTTGTTATATGTATTCTTTCCGTCAGCGTCCATGGTCGTTTTCGCCAAGTGGAAGTGATCAATGCCACATGAGAACGAAGGCTGGAGTATATCGAAGAGGCATATACTCGTAGTGTCAGATGACCAACGTATTTATTGAAGGCTTCTGTAAGTTGGAATTTTCAATCAGCAACTGAGTGAGCATGACGATTTACGAGAAATGATTTCCCAGGATGTTACTCCAGGGCCACGTTTTGGGGTTGCGCATAGCACGACGACTTTCTCCCGAT